>Ga0209367_1000633_pt1 | contig 37169 bp, 35 predicted proteins | sample WorMetLIZISLAND2_FD_187412 | JGI IMG/M metagenome (GOLD analysis project Ga0209367, IMG submission 187412) | Marine gutless worms symbiont microbial communities from Max Planck institute for Marine Microbiology, Germany - Olavius geniculatus... ...
CTCCATCCTTCAGGGGAGGGATGGAAGGCCCTGTTTCTATAAATTAATTCGAGTTAGAGTTTGGTGGCTAACTTTAAAGTCGTAGGCCTACTGAACGAATTGACCGAAGGCGCAGGCGGCCTGAATAGTGAATGAACAAAGCAGCTTTGGTGCGACAGAAGTCAAATGTCACAATTATTATTAGCGGACTTGTGTTATTACCACTTCGGAGAAGACGTTCAACAAGTAGATCACAGTCAAACAGGTCGGCTGATTAATTAATCAAGACTTCACTCGCCGATGCGGTTGCGAATGTTGATGTTTACGTCGTCATGACGACGCGCGCTCTGACGTCACCGCCGCTGGAGCGGTGCCCCGGAAACTTGGCGATATCTGCCGAGATTAATCGACGTGCAACATTAACTATTAATGACCCAGTCCGGTGGGTCAGTTGTTGGCACGTATGTCGACCCTATGACGTCAGTCTGGTCGGTCGGTCGTCGGCTTGTGCTGCCAAGAAGTTGTAATTATAACGTCACGCTCAGGTGAAATAAGGGTCACGTCACACGGAAACTGCGCAGTTCAGTTGAACACAGGTGCAGGTGTGTGTTCACTGTTCACGTCACTCTCTCTCTCTCGGCAGCTTCCTGGTCGGCGGACCAGTCATCGCAAGTTGAGCGAAGAAGATGAAGTTGCAGCTCGCATCTTTCGTTCTGCTTCTGCAGGGACTTCTCGCGGCTCACGGTAAGCACACACGTAGACATAAGTACGGCTTAGTTCTGCGGACAGAAAAAAAAACTTTCAACTTTTTATCGTATCTTTATAGTAGGTTTTTTCGAGTTAGTTTTTTGCAGATTTGTGTTGCACTATTAAATGTTCGAAGATATGTGTACGTATAAATGGCTATTTTATTCTCTGTAGCAGTGATGTTACGGGCCTATAGCACAAGGCAAAGACCAGAATTTTGCCTCAAGTTCGAGGTCTAACATAGATGCTGATGATGATGATGATAATTAGGCCTACGACAAAATAATGTCCAGAGAAAAATCATTTTGTCACTGCGAGCATTTTTAGCCTACAAGACGACGACGATGACTGTACGGTCCATGCGTGTGTTGATGTATGCTGTTACAGCGACGGTGAGTACGCGAGTGTTCCTGGCCGACAACATAGTCGTTACCGATGCAACGAGATCTCCGGTCAAGCTGGGCGTCTTTCCTCATCAATGCGTCGGCAATGTCACCCAGTGTCCCAACGGATTCACGTGGGTCTTGTGGTACAAGCCACTCGCCCCAAACAGACAGGTGATGTTTAAACAGACTCGAGTTTAAGTCGTAGACCTAACTGATAAATTGTACTAAATGTGGCATTATTCATCAAACTGCAACCTGAAATCGCTCCGAGGAAGGCAACTGTGATTGCCGACTTTATGCCGAGAATCCAGAGACATCAACAGATCAGTGAAAAAATGTTTACGTATTTTGACAAATTCTTACGTGGCTACCAATGTATACATAGTATAGGCCTACCAGGCTTTGCCTGTCATATTTCCAGGCGACAGGCATTAGAATTATTGAACAAAAAGGAAGCTGTTGTGGTTATAAACGGTCCCACCAATAACAATTTGGACTTCATGAAAGATTTCACCATTTGAATTCGTAGGCTCTGAACAAATATTACCGTTCACATTACTCGTCGACTCAGTCTACATGTAGTTAAATTCACTGTATTTTTGTAATAATTTTACACAAAACTGCACAGTCCTTGATGATTTTTAAGTGTCCATCGTTTCAGCATTAGCTCCGTGGCGTGTCGAGACTCAGTTTGTTTATTTAGGAGCTGTTGCATTCACTGTTTCTTTCAATCGATTTTCGTTCAATAGTTTCTGGTTTGGAGTTGTGTGACGCCTATATACGCCTCTGTTAGCGTAGTACTGCAGTCACGGCAGCTTTGCTTGACTGCAAGTAAATGCTTTTCATAATGGCATAGTGTTGAGAGTCGTCGTATTAGAGCCGACCTTACTTTTTGTTATAAAATGCTGCATGGAATAGTAGACATTGATTGTCAGAAATTTTTTAAACCAGTCCAATCGTCTGTAACACGTGGACATCAGTTCAAACTCTGTAAACTCTTATGTCCATCTGCTTTTATTGCTAGCACTTTTTGGCACCGGGTTGTCAACATGTGGAATGCTCTCCCAGAAAATATTGTTGGAGCCACATCCCTGGCAATGTTTAAAGCTCGACTAAACGATTTTGACTTCTTGGCTCGGTTTACAGTTGTGTTTTAACTTGGTTTTATTGTGTTGTCTTATTTGTATGTTTTTTTTCTTTTTTTTCTTTTGGGGTTCATGTAAGAGGCTCTTGCAGTTCTTTGTGCCCTTGTTCAAGCTTTCATTATTCATTTTGTCAATGCCTTTGTATTTGCTTGACGAAATAAATGATTTGATTTGATTTGATTTGTGTTCGTTGGTTTATGAACAGTTGAAGCATGTTTACGTTATCTCGACTGGCGGCCAGTCGGAACAGTCAAATGGCATCTACGTGCGTCAGAACGTTCAGAACTACAACGGCGCGGAACACGAGGTCGGCGTCGCTATCGGCGCACGTCTCTGGAAGGCAGCGTTCTACCTGCCCGTCAACTCTTGGACACACCTCGCTCTGACGTTCAGCCAGTCGACAGGGCTGAAGCTGATGGTCGACTGTCAGTTGGCGGCGTCTGACATGGCGGGCTCCGAGCGTTTCTACATCGAAACCGTTTTCCAGCAGTTTGCCGACATCGTCGTGGGCCAGTCCAACGACGTGCCGCTCGACACAACGACGTCTCCAGTGGCCGTCGGGAATGTGACGCACGCTGACGTCGTCTACACGAAGACCGAATGCGACGCCCTCATCGGTAGGCCACCCATCATCATCATTAGCAGCAGCAGCAGCAGCAGCATTAGCGTCATTTATTCTGTCAGAACGCAGTTTACAGACAGTTACTGTTAGGCCTACAATAAAAATAGGCCTACACGACACGAAATATAAGTTTGCTGTGTTTCAAATCCCCAAAAGGTCGTGTTTGTGATTTGTGTTCGTAGGTTTATTTGACATGCAGGCTGAAGTAATTTTGTGCGGCCGTCCAAATAAACCGCATTAATGGTCCTGCTCGTCTATATGTCCGTCTGTTTCGTACAAAAACTCGGAAGCAAAAATGTGTTTGGAAAGACTACATTTTTGTGAAAGTTTCCTAGGTCATGAGTAACTGGCATGCCAATGTTCAGCTCAAAAGTCAAAAATGTATATGACATGAATCGTCATCATATAGGTTTATATTTATTTTTTTAAATTTTTGTCTGTCCAATGCTATGCATAGCATTGGACAGAGTATAAAATCATCTGAGTGACCGTGCGTCCGTCCGTGCGTCCAATTTTTCTTAAGCTTTCTTCCTTTCACTTTCTCGTTTCCTTCCCTTTTCCCTTACCCTTCTCCTTTCCCGTCCCCTTTTCTTTTCCCTTTTTTCCCATTTTCTTCTTCTTTTCCTTAACCTTTTCCATTTCTTTTTTTCTCTTTCCGTTTTTTCTTGCCTTTTCCTCTTTCTTTTTTTCCTTTTCCTTTCTTTTTCCTTTTTTCCCTTTCAATTTCCCTTCTCTTTACCTTTCGCTTCCCCTTTCCTTTACCTTCCCTTTTTTCCCTTTCCCTTTTTTTTTCTATCTCTTTCCCTTTTCCTTTCTTTTTTTCTTTCCCTTACCCTTTCCATTTTTCCTTTTCCTTACCCTTTTCCTTTCCCTTTTTTATCTTTCCTTTTCCTTTTTCATTTTCCTCCTACTTTCCTTTACCTTCCATTCTTTTTTCTTTCTTCTCTTCCTTTTTAGCTTCAACTTTTCTTTTCCCTTTTCTTCCCCTTTCCTTCCCCTTTCGCTTTCCCTTCGTCCGTTTTTCTTTCCGTGCCCACATCCGTGCGTCCAATATTTGAATCGCCATATCTTCGTAACGGTGCCAGAGAGACGCATGGTTACTGTGGACCACCCATAAGAAGTCGACCCTTGTGAGTCAAATGGTCACGTGACTGATGACGTCACATGATCCCAAAAGGTCAAACTCGTGACCCCATTATCTTTGAGGCGCCATATCTCCATAACAGTGCAAGAAGGATGAAAGGGTCATTGCTGCTGTACAATTTGAAATTAAACTGTTTGATTTTTACGCGCGAAAGCAGCTACTGCTGTCAGCGGATCTTAGCCATTGCAATTATGTCCGTCTGTCCGTCTGTCTGTCAACGGGTGGATCAGTCAAAAGCGGTGCAAGCTAGGATCACCAAATCTTCACCGTCGGCTGCCTGGAAGACTCTAGTTTTAGGAACCGCAAAGCTTTTCCATAAATTCAAAGGTTGTCATTCCGAACGAGGGCGCTAAATAAGAAAGGGGTAGGTAAAATTTGCGATTTTTGGCCAATAAGTCGCTGTATCTCAGTAACGGTGCGAGATAGAGCCTATATATAGGTTAATATTAATCACTAATAAGAAGTCTTACACTGGCTCTCGATTGGCGCCGAATTCAATGACGTTGAATGATTTTAAACGCCAAAATAAAAGGTTTTATTAATTTTTTTGCGACACAAGTCTATATCATTTACAAGGTGGCGCCACGGAACTATCGTTATGCGATCAAGATAGAGAATTTAGTATTTGTATATTAACTTAGCGTGAAAACCCCAATTTTGAGCTAAACTATTAAACCACAACTGCTATAGGCTTTCGCGCGTCTCGTGAGCATTAGCTCAAATTTCTTGTTTTTCTACCGGTCTAAACAGCTCACTGATAATATTTATACGGATATATACTGTAAACTGTCGAAATGCATTGGACAGACTCCGTGTTTATATGAACATTATCTTGTTTTACGGTTAACGTAATGGTTAGGGTTGTGCAGCTCTAGGCGGACGGCCGCATAATAATGTCGGCAGTGGAAAAACAGATTGTTCTAGTTTCTGATGCAAGATGGTTGCGGCGACTGTGTTGACAGTTGCTAAGCAACGACTGTGCGTCATCCAAGCGCGTCGTACACTATTAAACATTTATTGACAAAGCAATCGGTCATATACAGTCATACATACACCGCGTAGGTTCGCTTGTTGCCTGATTAATTTTTCGTTTTGGGTTCCAGACAAGGGTGCTAATTAACTGCAATATTAATGAGACTGGGCACTTGGCTTGCCAACCGCCAAATTTCAATCTTCTTGGTTTTACGATTATTTATTTTTTCTCTAACAACTACAGCAAAGATCAGATAATTATTATGTTTAATAATCAACTTACTAGGCTTATTATATTTGCATAAATTGGCAAATAATAAACAGCGGACAGACACAAAGCTTGCAACTTTAACAATGGACTCAACAGTAAAAGGCCAGGTTCTCGGGTCTTGCAAAAACTGGTTTAACTCAAAGTGGGAGACGAACATAACGAGTTTCAATATAGGGAATATAAAGTTTTATAAACTTCACAAAATTAACACTTTATTAATTACGACACTTGCCTCATAAAGATTTCTGTGAATTAAGCTTAAGTATTATTTTACAGTATATGGATTTTTTAGCTCTAAAGAATTTTTCAAGATAGCGACGCGTTTGGGGTACGATGAAATCTTCCATGACAACTTTGTTGCAAATTTATTGCAGAATTTAAATTGAGAGAACAGCCGTACGTTTGCCAGTGGCGTTGTGGCAAGGGATGGAGCAATTATCCTAAATTTTCGTCTGTCGCTAAAATTTTCTTCCACAGAGTACAAACTTTTTGGCTAAATATTCCCATTTTCGGGAAATTAAGGACGAAGTTAAAATGTACTCATAATTTCGTCTGCTGAAAAATTGCTCCCCGCACAGCTTTTATAACCCACGACGCCACCGGCAAGTTTTCACTGGAAGCCAGTCTGTAGCCTATAATGCTGACGCGGCCGTGTAATGTGATTGCAGCTAGTGCAGGCGATGTTGGTCAAAGACGGCTGTTGCACGGCTGTTCGTCGTCTGAACCGGGTCAAATCCCAGCATCCTCTGCGCGCATCAGTGACTCGGCGGCACTGGCTGACGTCAGCGCTTGCCGTTCCAATTGCTTCCTCAAGAAACTCAATGTCGTCATCTTCAGCTCTAACACGGTACCGCTGCTATACTAAACTTACTACATGTACTATTCTCGATAATAAACTGCATGTACGTATTTTTATGACCCTACAATCACTGGTACATGATCGGAGAGATTCGACCCACACTCTATCACAGTATAACTACATAAACAGGAAAGATCGGACATTAACACGAAGTCAATACAACTGTAATTTCCTTGTGCATCACTACAATAAGTGAAAACTTTATTACATCTAACAGCTAAATCACAACGAAACAGGTTATTTTCTTTCGTAAAATCTAATATCAACCTGGTCCTGGGTCACTGGAGTCTGAATCACAATAAAGTCGCCACCAAGCACGAGCTTGCACTCAGTGTGATCTTAAATACACATACCAACTTTCCTAAGAACTTCATCGATTATAAATTATCTATCTGGCGTACCAGAGCATGGCATATACCAATTCACAAACAAATGATTACTTATTTTAAAGACAACATAACGTTCACCAGTACAAATCATCTGTGTATACGGTTGCAGTCTTTTATTAACCATTATAGCGACTCTGCCATAGGGTCGACTGTGTACACGTAAAATACCAGTTTCTACAAAACTATAGACATTGCTGACGAACCAAAGGTAAGATAGTCGCAGAACATAAACTGAAACTTAATATTGGCAGGTGTTAACCAGTGTTTTTGTATAACACATACTTTAGGTGCTACTTCAGAAATAAGATTTCTAACTGTGGAGTATCTTTGAAAAAAACCGTGCATATTGTACGTAACTAGTTTTAATTTCTGTGACTGAACAGAAGAAGCAGAACGGTCAGATAAACAAGACCCATAATTAGACACAACATTGTTTTCCATTGTTAACAGTGCTCAACATCAGCATACCCAAGAGTACCAACAAGAACAGTTATATGGCATATTCGCACAGTAGCCTATCTTCAAGCAGCGGTGTTGGCAAGACACCGACCTTCAAAACCAAAACACTAAAACCTGTCTTGGAACTGTCTTGAGACAAGACACAAGACTTAACATCCTTGTCTTCAAGCTCAGCGCTTTGGTTTGTGGTTATTGCGTACTCCAAATGTGGTCCGTTCTAACTTCTAACCTGAAACAAGTGCAGTAAAGTCAAAGGGGTTTAGTAGTATTGTACTAACAGAACTACGCTGGTGTAATGGTGTTGAATGTGCGGTATAGGCATGCATCTGCGTTGACTGGGCGGCTTGGTCGGCTGAGAGACACTCAGGACTTACTACGTGCACTGGCCAGGAGTCTTACACGGTCACGTGGTCTACGCACGCCATCTTTAACCCAGTCGCCGAGCTCGTCGGTCTGACCGTGTCGCCGAAATACCCGCCCGACAACGGCAACTACGCGCGACCGTCAGAGACGGTCGAATTCCAGTTGAGCACGACCACCCACGAGCAAGTGACTTACGTGGTAGATTTCAATGACACGAGGTCACCGCACCGCCTGACGACGACCGATGACGTGGTGGCTCACGCATGGGCGTCTGCGAGCAACTACAGCGTCAACTTCACTGCCGTCACTCCAACCAACTCAGCCACTCGCATACTCACAGTTCAGATCTACGACGTCGTTGAAGGCCAGCCGCCCGAGAACCTCGCTATCAAACCAGACATCGACCGTCGCCACACGTCACCATGATCTTGACCTGCACACATTTGACCTTAGCACGCGACCTTCAACTTAATCGTTTCTTGCACGTGACCTTGACCTGTAAGCGTGACCGACATTGACCGTCGCGACACGGTTTCCGATCACACGGTGACGGCGTTCGTGCAGGCGTACAGTCCTCGGTCCAAGCGCTGCAGTATCGACTACGGCGACGACTCGGACACAGACGTCTTCGACGATCTCACCAACCCTATCTTCAACCTGGAACAGACTCACGAGTACCCGGGACTCGGCTTCTACCCGATGAGCCTGACGTGCGAAAACAGCTTCGGACGATCCTCGGAGACCGCCGTGGCCGTGGCAGCACAGCCTAGTCTATTACTACAACAAGTACATCCACCACCAGTACAACTACTACTACTGCCGTGGCGGTGGCAGCTGAGCCTGGACTGCGCTACGACTACCACGCCAAGGACACTGACCTCGTGATCCCAGTCGCCGGAGCTGACGGCAGCGTCGGCGCCGTCGTCGTCTACGTCGACACTCGTAGTAGCAGTCGTAGTGGTAGTAGTAGTAGTTGTTGTTGTTGTCGTCGTCGTCGTTGTCTACGTGGACGGTGCGGCTGTCTCTGACGGAGTTATTGTCAGCAGCACACACGTCAACGTCAGCCGGGCGCTTCTCGCTACCACAGGCGAGCACACGGTCAGGCTCAAGACGGCCTCTGGACTGACGTTCTACAACAGGATCGTCACCGTTCAGCAGCCGATCAGCGGTGTACTGCTCAGTCCAGACAACGACGCCATCTGGCTGAGAAGAATTAAAGAGAGATTAAAAGGTATAAGAACCTATCTCAAAGCTACAGAGCGCCACCTGCCATGCAGGATCATCTGCCACCCAACACAGACCTTCTGAATCCAGACATCGACGCCATACAGCTCAACCAGACGGTCGAGTTCACAGTGACCGTGATGACCGGTGACAACATGTTTCTCAACCTGTCATTCGGCGACGGAAACTACGAGCTCATGTACGTCCAGTCCGCACCCGTGACCTTGACCCGTCTTAACCCCTTCAGGTCGTATGGGAAGAAGACGGCACGCCTGACGGTCGCCAACTCGCTGGGAATCCACGAAGTGCTACGCGTCATATCCGTCGACCGACTCATCCGCAAGGCCAGCATGACGGTGACGCCAAGGTTATTTCTCAAGGTCATCCACCGCTAACTATGTCAAGGTTCAGCGTAAGTATGTCAACGGTTAACGGCACAGGGGCAGCATGACGGTGACAAACGTCAAACTGCTTGGTCAGCCGACGACCTTTACCTTCACCGTTGACCCCGACTTGACGCCGGCAATGCCGTTCACCGTGAGTTTGGACTATGACGATGGAACGGAGGTCGAGAAAGTGACACTGGGCGTCATGAAAGAGGCCTCCACGCCACAGTCGCACACTCACACCTACGCCAAGTATGCATTGCTTAACTCTTACTCGCCGCTTCTAGTCTAGCAACGTGCTGGCAATATAATCTGATAAAGCAAGTGCTCGAAGTCATTCGACGACAGATGAAATCGTTTATCGGTGATGAACAGAATTAAAACCTTTGACCCGATTGAGATAAAATTTGGTACGTCTGATTACGTCGGCAAGACGATTCACAATGCAACATTTTATGCAAATCCGTCCACAGAGAGCTTGTGGGTAAATAGATGAAATATACGCAAACATTTTTCTGCTACAAATATACTTTCTTTTTTAACTCACCTACAGATCAGACCCTTAGGGGATTTTTACGAGCGATGTTTCAAAAGACGTGGCCTTAGGAAAGGTACAAACCTTACGAGGTTATAAAGTTGAAATATAAAATTTAACGTATTTATTCGAACGCATCATACGAATTACAATAGCGTCTATGGGGAAAATTGAAAAAAATTATTTAAACGGTCATAACTCCGGCTGTGTATAAGATAAATCCGTAATTTTTGGTTCTATGGTATGTTTTTGGGGGCTGGCCAATTTAATGGTGTTATTTACATTTACCCAGGTTTTTCCGTGGTTGCCATGGCAACGGAATTTTACCCCGATCTTTTCTGGTTGTCATGGCAACAACATTTCAGAAAACATGGGCTATAACTCGGCTTCTGTAAGAGCTATCGGCGCAATCTTTGCGTCTATAGGGAGGTTTTGGGGGTTGGGCTATCGAGTGGTGTCGACGAAATTTTACCTTTAACTTGGCTTCTGTAATAGATATTTGCTCGATTTTTGCGTTTTTAGGGGGGGATTCTGAGTTGGGCCAATTACAACAGGTGATATTATTCAGCAGCACATTGACACACAGTCAGTGTGATGCAGGCAATATCACTTTTTGTGTTTTCGATGTGCTAGCCCTTAGGTCTAAGTGTTGCCGTTAACAAGTGTATAAACTGATGTTTTGTACATTTATGTCAAATTTAAACCCTATACACAAGGAATTGTTTCGTTAGCTTGTTATTCCACTTGTTGTTTGATAAGTCGGCAAAACAAATCGAAGTAGTGAAATTTAAGCTAATGCAGCTCACGTACCATGTTTTGTGAAACTGTGCGAGAAAAAAGATGACTTTCAACCACAGAGCCAATTTTAAGATTGGATTGGTCTTTTGTGGAATATTGTTCTAGCCCAGAGCCCTCCATTGCTCATAAGCTACTTCTCAGATTACGTTCCGCGTAGGGAAAGAAGCTGAGTTGGCTTGAGCACATTGTAGATCAGCCCTGAGCTGACCTAAGGTCGTTGCCAATGATTTCAGTGATAGTTTGAAGCCCGAAAAGAATACAAGTGATTTTGTGGTCGTAGAGTCGTGACTTTGTTGTGGTTTGTCGTTCAGATACGGAATGTACCACGTGAAGGCAAACATATCCAACGGCGTCAGCAAATTACGCATCCCCGTCACCGTCATCCAAGTCGGCGACAACTTTACGCTAGTCGACGTCGCCGTCGCTGATTGGCTGGTGCCGGTGAATGGAGCGGTGAACCTGACGATGGACGTGCCTCGTGGTTGGCCAATCATTATGACGGTCGACATGGGCGACGGTCAGCCGCCCCAGCGCATCACCAGACCGGCTGGCTGTGGCTGTAATATTAGTAGTAGTAGTAGTGGTTGTTGTTGTTGTTGTTGTTGTATCACGAGGCCGGCTGGCTATAATCCTGAAACCGAAGATCGAGCCCCGCGTCGCCGCGGTCAAGGCGCTATTCCCGCCAGCACAGAGGCACACAGTCGTCGACGCCGAGACGTGGACGAGCCTGTAACGTTTGGTCAACCGTTCGTACTCAGCTACCAATATCGCACGCAGGGCAGCTACAAGTACGTATTATAGGCCTACACAAACACATCTCTCGCTGTTAGACACTTTGTCATCTTTCAGCAGCCATGCTTGGTGAAGGATATTTACATAGCCGGCGATACTTTGTAATGCTGATAACATTTCTACAAAGACAAATTAAATCGTGGAGATAAGTTGCACTGTAACGTACAGCATATTACCGTATTTTACGTCTGTCCGTTCGCCTGTCAGTTGCTTGTCACACTCAACGGTGTCGTGGGTCGCAAAAGTTGGAGGGGGCGATAAGTTGCAGTTTCTGACGAACAGTTGCAAATTTTCAAAAAAGGAGATGCTGCGTCTCAAAAGTTTAATGCTGCTCTTACATTTTCTGAAAATGATAGATTTTTAGCCCATACATTTTAGTTGACCATGCTTTAGTACCCGTCGAGCTGTTGTCTTGGTTATCGTCCGTATGTTTGGCCGTCCATCTGCCCGTCACGGATGTACTGTGGCTAAACGGTGCAAGAAAGAGCGTAGGTTGCTATTGATCATTGATAGGAAGTTGCATATTGGCTTTCAAATGAAATGGAAATCATCGACCTTGGAAGACCTGAAGGTCACTGACAACCAGTACGGTCGGCTTTCCTAGCGACAGCTGGGTTTTTTGTTTTTTTGCAAAACATTTACGATAACAAATTTTCGACAACCGAAAATGTAGGAGAAAGAAACTGCCTCCAGCCCCTGCCTCGACGCCGTTGGACACACTCGTGCATTCGTCAAAGGCATCTCATTTCGTCATTGGACGAATGAGATGCCTTTGACCGGGCACGTGCTGAATTAGCACTGTGTGAAAGAAAACGAGATTTGGGAAATCACTTTTTCATGAAGACTGACACCTTAGTCAGCAAGTGCAAGATCGAACACTGCGATTCCGCTTATTGTCGGATTACTCTGGCGGTGCGTTGTATAGGGTGACCGTGAACGTCTGGAACGGCATGTCAAGAACGTCGAGTTCGCTCTGTCCAAACATCGTCGTCATCAACCCACCCACGGCTAGCTCGCCTGTCTGCAGACCGACTGTTTCAATCGTCAACGCCACAACTCTCGCCAGTCCTCTGTCTTCAGTGCGATCCGCCGCGGTCACCTTCAGAGCAACGGCTCAGCTGCAGGTAATTAACCACCTCACCAGCATCAATCTGTCAATCAATCAATCAATCAGTGAATCAATCGTTATCACAGAAACTGAACAGAATTTTAATGTGGCCTAGATTTTCAGGCCGACGTCAGTAATATGTCAGATGGTGCGACAGATAATGCAAGGCATGAAAACGCCGCGCAGGAAAAAAATGCAGGCCTGAAAAATGCAGCAACAGAAAATGCGGCACAAAGCTAAGAAAATGCAGAGCGAAGAAAGAGGAAAAACTTAAGCCAGAAAGTGGCGGTGCAGAGGTTATGTCGTTAGGTCACCATCTTCATTTTCATCGCTGCCATCCTAATACAATTTCGTGTATTGGTTATATAACCAGTTAGTTAACTGTCGATTAACGCTGACTGATGGTTTACCTTTGGACTAGTTGTTACACAGCTTAGTTACGTATAACTTGGGAGCTAACTGCAGTTGCTTTGTTTGGACTACTCTTGTTTTTTTTGATTACGCTGATCACTTGTCATGTGTACCGGTAACTTTGTTTTTAAGCTGTTAGTCAGCGTATTAATCCGCAGAATCTCTGTTATAAGTAATTAAATATTGACCAGAGGTGAGCGCAAGTGAAGTTGTGTGCAATTTTTTCAACGTAATTCGTATACACTATAGAGCGTGTAATTTGGGATAATTGTCCGGCATGATTTGTCGTAGTGCACGTCTAACGGAGACGGCTTAGTTCCGCTGTACACGTGGAAGCTCGAGAGACAGGTATCATAGTAGTCGTAAAAGTAGTAGTAGTTGTTGTTGTCGTTGTTGTTGTTGTAGTTGTAATCAGGTCGAGAGGCAGGTGTCAACTGGGCGCTGGCGACCTGAGATGGAGGTCTGTACAAGCAGCTCGACCAGCTCTGACCTTGTTATTCCAGCCAACACGCTTTGTTACAACAACAAAAACAACAACAACAACAACTACTACTACTACATTTACTACTACAGCCAACACGTTGTGGTACGCGACGTACCGTCTCAATGTTACGGCTAGCGTCGGCCTCGAAGGCGCTACTGCCTCGCTGGACCGATCAGCGCCTGCCACGACCTACCTGACAGTGCGACCAAGTCCAGTGGTTGCCTCACTGACCACCAGGTCGACTGACCTCCAGCGCTCGGACACCGTCACTCTCAACATGACCGCGTCACGTGACCCTGACGTGGTGGCTACAAACACTTCCGGTGTGCGTCTGGACCTGTTCTGTTACCCGGAGTCGGCGTCTGACGTCTACGCTAAAATGAACGTCGCTCAGATGCGTTCTTCTGCCAACAGCATCGTCAATAACAGGTATACACAGAACACAATGCTTCAGTAGAAGTAACCTTTTACGTTTTCGCATTAACTACATTAGACATTTACCTGTTTTAATTTCTTTTTGTTTGATGTTTCTCATAAATAAAACTGGTGTATTTTAAAGTGAATTTAAACCGAAACCCGTTATTTGCTGTTGATTTTAAACGTATTTCAAATAATAAAATGGTCTTTTTCTTTAAAAAAAAACAAAATTTTTTCCACAGTTTTTACTCTTCGCGCGCTACGTTTCTAACGTAGCGAAGAGGAGTATATGCGATCAGTGTAATATTGAGGACCGATTGACCGACCGACCTCTATTCCTAGAAGAGCCTTCCTGGAAGAACTTCAAACGGCCATATCTCCATAACGGTGCTAGATAGATGCATGGTCACAATGGACCATCCATAAGAAGTCGACCACCGCGAGTCGAATGGTCACGTGATCGATGACGTCACTTGACCCCAAAAGGTTAAGGTCGTGATTCCATTATCTTTGAGGCGCCATATTTTTATAACGGTGCCAGATAGACGGGAAGACGATTTCCAATAACGACTTCGACGCCAGTCACTATTAGTATAATATTATTCCGGTCTCAAATTAACGCCGGGTCTCTAATAGGCTCTACAAGTTGAAAGGAACGAAAAAGCACAAAGAAGAATACAGGAGTACATTGGATTGGTCACAATCTAATAATATTTTTTGTAATAAATTATATACAACGGCACAGCTTTTCAACTGCTAAATTTGACCATGAGTCTTCGTTATAGTGTACCGGAAATGCTCATTCTGAGTCCTGTATGCTGTTGTCAGCGCCAATACGGCTGGAATCTACCAGTTCACGGCGAATCCCTGCTTCAAGACGACACAAAACGTCTGGGTGCTTGGCTTTGAGGCCGTCTTCCCTGCCGCCAACCTGACCGAGGACGATTCACTTGTTTTCACCGCGTTCAGCATCAGTAGTAATAAGCCTAGTAGTAGTAGTAGTAGTAGTAGCAGTGTAGTAGTAATTTGTAGTAATTTGTAGTGGTAGTTTTCACGGCGTTCATGAGTAAGGACAGTCGCGTGGCTTGGGCGTCCACTACAGTACGCGTCTGGGCGATGGCATTGGACGCCTCAGCACTCGACTCCATTGACGATCTGCTGGCCAACGGCGACTACAACTACAACAACCAACACTACTACTACTACTACTAATACTACTATTACTGCTACTACTACTGGCCAAGGGCGACACGAACGCCGCTTTGCTTGTGATTAACATGGTCACGAATGGGCTGAACGGCGACGCGTCACAAGTACGTAGCATATGTATACCTGTATAGTAAGTAAGTAAGTAAGTAAGTAAAGTGTAAATTTATATAGCGCATACTCAAAAAGATCTCTAATGCGCTTGGAAACCGGTATAGCCTGGAAACCGGTAATTTTTCAAGGACTGTATTTAAAACCAGGGCCACGGTTCTTTGTTCTTGAGGCGCTTCGAGGCCGAGGCCAATTCCTCAAAGAGGACACGTCACTGAGGCGAACGGGGAACACGCGCCAGTATCAGATTTTCAGTTGAGGAAATGTAGCGACTTTTGTTTTATTTTACTTTACGTGTACATTTGTCATTCCAGTTCTGGAAAATTTTAACGCAAACATGAAATTTCGAGCACTCATATCTCCGTTGTCGAAAATTATGAGATTAGTCCTATGTCGAAAGATTGTAAATTTATGTCCGAACTTTTTAACACACGTTGCCGGTGCGTGTTGTGCAGCAGAAAGAAACCGCCATGTTTTGCTTCTGTCGTCAATCGGTTTTTGACACAAATCATTGCATCAGCTGACAGTTTATCATTTGCGTAATCGTGTTTAACATGTAATGTTTACAGGTGATTGTTCTATGAATATTGTTGTTGTTTGTTGCGTGTTTAGAACGATAGTGCAGTTGAACAACGCTCGTCGGTAAGCAGCTTTTCACTGCCAATTATTAACCATATTGTTCATTATTTATTTGTTATTTAATGTATTTATCGCTATTGTATTTTTTTTGTAATTATTTCGCCATAATATTTTAACATATTAACACTTGTATTCATTGTTTTTTTTTGTATTTAACGCACGTATAATTTTGTTTATCTATTATGTTTGTAGTTTACAAAAAACTGCATAATATTCGGTCGTGTTTTACGTTTTCAGCTGCGTGGAAAATTAATCGGCGCTCTGGACAAAGTGTCCGGTAATCTCCAGAACATGGACCAGATTACGAAAAGCACGGATACCATGACGTCTGTCGTAGCTAAGCCAGATGAAGTCAAACCCACGGACAAGGTTTGCGTCACTTTTTTCTATTAAACATTCGCACATATCGCGGTAATTTCTTGCTATAATTTTCCTTCCCCTTCCCCTTCCTTTTTCCCGTTTCCTTCCCTTTTCCATTTCCCTTCTCCTTCGTTTTACCTTCCATTTTTTTCTCCTTCCCTTTTTTCTTCTTTTTGCCCTTTCACTTTCCCCTTTTTCTTTTTCCCTTTCCCTTCCTTTTCCTTTTTCCCTTCTTCCATCTTTCTTTCCGTGTCCACGTCCATTCGTACAATATTTGAGGCGCTATATCTCCATAACGGTGCAAGATAAACGCATGGTCACTATGGACCACCCATAGGAAGTGTCGACCTTTTGGAGTTGAATGGTCACGTGACCGATGACGTCACGTGATCCGTGACCCCAAAAGATCAAGTTTGTGACTTCATTATCTTTGAGGCGCCATATCTCCGTAACGGTGCCAGATGGACGCATAGTGACGATGAACCATTTATAGTAAAGCGCTGATGACGAATCGAATGGTCTCGTGACTGACAATTGTTTAGTTAAAATAATACAGAAGGATGAAAGGATCATTGCTGCTGTACAATTTGAAATTAAACTGTCTGATTTTCTCTACCAGTCTAAACAGCTTTCTGATTATATTTATACGGACATATACTGTAAACTATCGAAATGCATTAGACAGACTCCGTGTTCGTATGAACATTATCTTATTTTTGAAGCTTTCCGCAAAACGAGTTGCTAATCTGCAGCATGCATAAATTGGCTCAACAGTTACGTCGTAGGCTATAGTTAACGGCGCTGGCAATATTGTAGGCGAACGCTGCCGGAGCTATCGGTAAGACTGCTTCAGCGGCCAAGGGACTTGCTACCGACGCATCTGAACAACAGGTCGCCGGCATCACTGGAAGTGAGTTACGATGATTATTTTTTTATAATCAAACACATTTTTAAAAGTTAATATATTTAATTTAATCGATTGCATTCACTAATCTAATGACAAACTCTGCGCTTCTGGTTCGTTTGCGACATGTAGTGCTGTGTGATGCAGATTGTAATTTAATGTTAGAAGTGGGAATCTTTGACTGGAACTGGTAAAGCGTTAATCCGGTTGATATTACAGGCATTATGTCGAGTCTGGGCAACGTATTGCCGTTTGACAAGAAGAAGAAATCAGCTTCCAGAGACGAGCAGGCAGCGACTGCTACTACTACTGCTGCACCGCGTGTCAGACGCAGCGCCGAGATGACATTCACTGACCAGACACTGACCGTACGTTGGTCACAAGTTGACCAATCTCTGAACATTTATTGACCCGACATTACCGACCATTCGCTGACCACACGCCGAACATTTGCTCACAATGTCTGACCAGACATTGACCACTCGTTGACCACTTCATGACCATTACTGACCACTCGCTGACCACACATTGACCACACAATGACCATTCACTGGCTACTCGATGACCACTTATTGACCACTCGTTGACCATCGGTTGACCATTCACTGGCTATGCAGTGGACGCAGCGCCGAGAGTACGGAGGACTCGTTTGACTTCAGCGGCAACGACACCGCACTGGTCAACGAGACGACCTGCTGCAGCAACCTCGCTGGCTGGTCAGTGTATAGTCAGTGAGTGGTCAGCGAATGTTCATTACGAGACGACGTGCTGCAGTAACCTGAGCGGCCTATGTGAATGGATCGAGCCAGTCGGCTGGCTGTGTGTCGACGAAGATGATCGAAAGTTCGCCGTCTGGACGGAGGAAGATTGCGAACTTATTCACCCCGACGACATTCGCATCTACGAGAAACGCCGCCAGGCCTGGCTCGACTCCGAGCTACAAGCTGCCAATGCGCTGGTATGAAACTGTTCAATACAAGAGCCGGATTTAGGGACGTTCAGCGTGTTCGGCCAAACAGGAGCCCTCCCTCTCTACACTTTCAGCTAGAATATAATATAATCAGAGCACAAAAAACTTTAACAGTTTACAAAGCTATGTAAGGGCAATATGAGTCAAAACTCGAAAACAGCAAAAATAATTTTGGGGCGATATTGTCACGTGTTGAATTCCATGGCAACGGGGGTTGGCAGGGGAGAAATTTAAGTGGCACCATCGGAAAGCCCGGGCTCGAAAATAGGGGGTAGGTGCAAACAGCGCGCAATTATCTTTCACGGGGGCGGAGTTGTAGTCAATTTTTGTCCCAAAATTCGTTGCTATGGCAACAGGGGTCATCAGGGGAGAAATTCAAGTGACGCCATCGGATAGTCCGGGCCAAAAAATACGGGGTAGGTGCAAACAGCGCGCAATTATCTCTTACGGGGACCGAGTTATATCACTTTGAACTCTCCATTGGGTGTAATACAAAATTTTGCAACTTTTGAATGGTTTCTGTGGCAACAGGGGTCGTTAAGGGGTACATTTAAATGACACCGTTAGATTGCTTGATCCCGAAAATAGGGGGGTGGGTGCAACCAACGCGCAATTATCTTTTACGGGGACCGAGCTATACCGCTTTGAAGTCCCCATAAGCCGTAATGCAAATTTTTTAAAATTGGGGCATAAAAAAGGTAAATTTTAAAAATTTTAATCGAAAACATATAAGAATGTGTCCGGCGTCAGGACGCTTCGTTTGAGCCATTAGCGGCGTCGGTCGGTCCAACGGGCTGGTCTGTAGCCGTGCGCAAGGAAAAAAATAGACGTTTAACGGCAAATTTCGCGCATGCGCAGGCTCAGCCACGCCTCCTTTGAACCGATTGTAACCAAATTTTGCTTGTGGCGTCAGGTGGGCAATATGATCACTGGTGCCAAGTTTTATGGAAATCGGTTAAGGGGTTTCGGAGTTACAGGACCCACCCAAACGCCATTTCCTATACTTAACGTTCATCGCCCTTACAACAGTGTCAGCACTACCGTGCTGCAGTGTGATACTGCTGTGCTGTGCAGAAAAAATCGACGACAACAAGCGGTATGGGAGCGTTCGGTGACATCGGCGGCGTGCTCATGGACAAACAGGAGGACGGCAAGGCAAAGTCCATCAGCTCTCCCAACATCAACATGACTGTCATGAAAGTCGATCAAGAAGGTGGTGGTTCATTTTAGCTTTGAGTCAACAGATTCAATTGTTATTGCGTTATTTACTTTGATGTTTTTCGTAAGCATGCTTTGTGCTTGTCATTCAATCTTACTAGTGACATAGTCATAATTTTTTTAAATCCCGTATACCGGTAATGCAAGTTTATGGTCATGTTGTGTATAGGAGCGGGACTAAACATGGATGAATATTCATTGCCTGCTGATGCGTTGTCAAGCGTCGGCTCCGGAGGCGGCTTCATGGTATGGAATCGCTGACATTATGTAGACACTTTATTGGCATTTTTGCACGTCAATATCTCTTTCCAATGTCACTCAAGTCGCAACTTGAAGCAGTTGGCGGATGTTGCTTGCACGATGTGCTGAGGTAGACCTAGACCGATGTGTGACAACTCTCTGACTGAATAGCTATCTGGATCGTGAATGAACAAGTTTCACGTACGCCTTCTGTATGAGTCAAAACTGCGGGTACAAGCTGAAAAAATGTCGATGGATTAGGGCCTAACTTTTTTACCACTGATAGCAACACCAATTATTTTTAGGGAACTAACAGTGTGCATAATAAGATAAGGAATTACAGTTTTTGCGCGAAAGACTGCATTTTTGGCATATGTGTTTTTTAAAAGAAATTTCTGTTTTTACATACAAGTTTACATAGACTTGATAATGTAGTTCTTAAAAAGTGTTTTTTCGTACAATCAGTCTGTATAATTTGTGTTATGATTTCAATGTTATGATTGACATTTGTACTGAACATAACATTCGTCACAAAATATTAGAACATTTTAGTTGTGTGGCAAATAGTACTTAGTTTTCAAGTGGTAGTTGATTTTTCACTGTTGTGTATCTGGACTCATTGATTTGTTTTTTGTATTATTCTTTTATAATGCGTTCTATGTCTTGCATCTTTTGTATTGTTTTTGACTGCCTGTCATGACGAATAAACTTCATCATGAATCCATCGAGCGGTGTAGCTGAGACGTAACGTAGCATGGCTGTGTTTACGTTAATATCAGATGGTGAAGTCGCCGAATGCTTACACTTATTCCAATTCTACTGGCGGCGGGGTCAGTGGAGACGTGATGACGCTGACACTCAACGGTGCCGGAGGATCTTCGATTGGCGTCTCTCATTCCGCCGAACCCTTCGAACTCTGGATGGACGGTAAATCTACCCACATCATTTTATTGAATCGGCTAAAGTCAAGGGCGCTGAATTGTACGATCCAATTAAAAATGGCAAATATAACAACGGCTGGAAAATGCAGGACAATGAAAATGACGGACCTCAAATGTTACAAACAACGTCACGTTTTAAAGAATATGTAGACTTAATCAGTATACCTACTGAAAAGCAATCTGCAGAACGACGCCCGCATAATGACACGCATCGACCGGTTCAACAACGGGATGTATTCAGAATTGCAGTTTCTCAAGTTATTAGCCACAGCCTGGGCGTGTACTCAGACCGAGGCATTTGAATTTGGGAGTACCTCTTGTTCCTTGTGGACTTTCTTGTTTCTGTTACAGTTGTGCGGAAATTATCGTGAACAGGCCAAATTGCTGCCTGATCTGCAGAATACTAATCGAGCGCCTTCTGTGTGTATTTGTGTGGATGAAACATAAACTTAAAATTTTTCATATGACGTTACAAATACAACAGTCTGACGCCTTTGTAGTTTAGTTATGATACTGATTATTCAGTTTGAGCGCAGTTTGAAGCCTTCCTTGCGCAGATTTACATGAAATTTTGCATGAGGGGTCATCTAGCCGACGTAATCAACCGTGCTAAATTTTATCTCAATCAAATCAGGGGTTTTGATTATATAAGGGGTCGAATTTTTGGCTTTCCCATAAGAAAGAGAAGTCGCCGTTAACACATGGCTTGAACTACCGTTCAGCCTGTGATACACCCTGAGGTGTTGTTCAGCACCTCATTGTGATTGATTTACACCCCCTCGCACCCTAATAACTTTACAGTGTAGATGAAAAAACAAACGCAGGTCCGTTTACTATGCGGCCGTGCTATAACGGCCGCGTTATGTGTCTTGCACGTCCGGCCGTCTCTCCGTCTGTTTGTCCGTCGCGTATACGGAAACGAAAATCATTGAGAATGTTTTCCACGAAAGGTTTTACCGGTTCAGCTTATAAGATCAGAAGTTAGAGTCAGAATTATGGTTACGACTGCGGAGTACAGCGTATAGCTAAGCGGACAGCTGCGAAGAATGTCGGGGCCGATATTTTTCTATAGTTTGTTGTGAAGCTTTGGATGTGCAGATTTGGACCGGCCTAATGGCCCACGAAATACAAAACTGGACACAGTGCTGCAGTAGATATTCCAGCATGATTAGGGGATACAAAGGAAAAACTAAAAACTAGAAATGGAACTTGAGTGGATGGCAGAGGAAGAAAGCGAAAAGAAAAAAAGAAAAAAAGTGGGTTCTCTTTGCTGTAATTAGGGAATGTATGCCTCTGCTTTTATATTCGTTTTCGTTACCGTTATCGTTCCGGTGGCGCAGGTCTCAGCGAAGAGCCTGAACTGAGCAACTTCACGTTCCTGTCGAGCGCCAGCGGCGACACGTACAACTACCACAAGATTGAGATACCAGACAACGGTACCAAACTGTACGCCACCATCTACCCAGTCAACCCTGTCGACGTCTACTACGTCTACCTCAAGTACGAGGGTTTTCCCAACGAGTCGTACTACGACTGGGTCGGCGTCATTCCCAACCCAGAGCTCAGTGATTCGGATCCTCACAGACACGTCTTGGAGCCCCCTCAAAACTATACGAGCATCAACGGAACTTACCGCATCGGCATCCGCCTTAAAGGTACGCCTACGTAGCGGAATTTTTGCGCACAATTTGCGTTTATTCAGCTCATTGCACGTAACACATATTTGTGTTTTTTACGTGTTCTTACGACGCTTTTAAAATTCGGACCAAAAAAACAGTTTTTAAGAAAGTAAGCAAGTAAGCAAGCAAGTAAATTTCTGTAACGCACAGTGTCGGCGAGAATCCCGTTAAATCTGAGGCAAAAATATCGATCACATTATATTCATAGCCACATCGACGCCTCGATATCACTGCGCCGACCATCGGCGTTATGGGTTGAAAAGTGCGGGCAGGAAATTGCAGTTTTTTTAAAGACAGCTGCAAATGTCTGACAGAGCTCAGAATTTTTATTTTACTTTTGAATTTTTCCAAGATGGGAAATATTCAGGTCCCAGTATTGTATTTTTGGACTTAGAAGTTTCGATAAGAAGACACTTTTTCCTAATTTTTGTCTTTTTTGGCGGGTGGGTAATTTTTCCGTGTTTTCCGTGCCACGACGACGCCAGTGGTCTAGAATACAGCAAAAAACTGGCGCCTTAAACAACTTTCGTATTACATTCGACTGCGTCGTATGACGGGTAGGACGATGACAATGACGACGACGATTTACAGGGTGAGACAACGAAGAAAGCCTCCAAGTTTAGTCCACATTTTTGCCAGATGTTGATTGATTTGTGCAATTCTTTTACTGGCACATTCTGCGAAAAATTTGCATTAACGTCTTTTATTGTTAGACACCCTGCACTTTTCACATTTCAACTGTGTCGCTGCACTACCTTGTGTACCGACCTGTGTGTCGTTGACAGCGGCGCGGATCCACGTCGAGACGAGCGACTCGGCCAGTAACTACACGTACGGGGTGGTCTTTACTGTAAAGATATGAATATATGAGTCCGTGAATATATGAATGTGTGAAGATATAAATATGCAACTACACGTACGGGATGTACTTCACCACGGCCGCCTGTCGTTTCTGGAACGATTCGACCGACTCGTGGGACACGCGTGGATGCGAGGTTTGTTCATGATATTTCCCTTGATTTATGACCAATTACTGTAGGCCCCTACGCCTAATGGTTATTTATCTGGGCATACCTGCAATAAGTACAGCATTCTATGTTCAGAGTGCTGCATATATTACAATTTTTACGCAACTTGACTAATAGTTCATATTTTATGTGAACTCAAAAAACTGCGACCGAAGCATACCAAAATTTAAAAAAACATTCAGATCTTTGTTGGATGATAAGCAAGTAATTCGCTCGTATGGTTAAGTAAGAAAGCATCTGAAAAATGCTAGGTTTAATACTAAATTGACTAGTATTTAATTACTTTTTTCGTACTATTTAAATATTGTTTCAAACACTGTATCACCGTTTGGATAATAATAGCCTACTCGAATACTAAATTATTTAAATATAATATTTCACAGCAGAGTGACTGATCGTTGTGTCTTGTGGCGCCAGGTGGGGCCCTTGACGACGATTGCCAGGACGCAGTGTCTGTGCACACATTTGACCTCCTTCGGTGGTGACGTTTACGTTCCACCGAACACTATCGACTTCAACACGGTCTTCACAGCCGAGAAGTTTCTGGAGTCGATGCCTGTCTTCGGCACCGTGGCCGGCATGATTGGTATCTACATCCTGCTCATCGTCTGGGCTCGACACATGGACAAAAGGGACATCGCACGCGTACGTATCTTATTTATTATTTATTTCTCTTCACGTTTTAAGTAGCATAATACACAACTGCGTACGGACATACGTTGAGAAACAGGAACAACACGAAGTAAGTTAGCTGAAGAAAAAAAGAAAGAATAGCTTTGCAACTCGAGTTAGGAAACGTACGTCAGTATGATCACAACTTAGTTCAATTTTTTAGTCATTTTCAATAACATTGGTGTAAAGTTTTCGCAGATTTTTCAGAATCAAAGAAAACTTATTTAACGTACTTTGTATTTTTCACTGCAGTAATTTATATGCCAATCGTTTCACCGCGTGTTTCAATGTGCAGTGGGGCGCCACGCCGCTGGAAGACAACGTACCGACCGACTCCTACTACTATCAGCTGGCCGTCTACACTGGAGTGCGCAAGGGAGCTGGCACCAAGTCCAAACCAAGCTTCATTCTGTCGGGCGATTACGCTGACACGGGCGTCCGCAAACTCTTCGACGGCAAACGACAGGTAGACGTGCTGTAGTGATGTGTAACTTTATCTGAAGTTCATCATCGTCGCATGTTATTTTTATAAAGAAAGTTGATAAACGCAACGTCGTCAACAAATATAGCAATTATTTAGAAGTTAAAACAAACAGAGATGAATTGTTAGCCAGTCATGTATTCGGCGGTCCGTTTAATTGCCGAGGGTCGTAATCACACAATGGTGACATATGTTGCCTAGTGTGCAGTGGGCACTGGAGCCGCCGGACGCACGTGAGCCAACTAGTTGATTGTACTGACTGTGGTCAGTGTAAAGGTGCGTTCTCACTGCGCTCGTTGGCGCTGGCGCGTAACGCGCGCTGAGCGCGGGACCATCTCAATTGACGGTTCAATTAAGCCCTACCTCACCCTAGAAAAGTGGATACATAACCAGTTCAATTGAGATGGTCCCCGCGTTTGGCGCGCGTTGCGCGGATTGACGCGCGTTAACGCGCTCTCAGTGAGAACGCACCTTAATTCATGCATCACCGCCAGGATTATATGCGTACTTTGCTGTGCAGGAGCTGATAACCGGAAGTATCATGAACTTCATACTGAGCACAGAGGGTTGTCTGGGGCCGCTGACGTTCCTGCGTATCTGGCACGACAACTCCGGAAATGGTAAATCGAAGGGCTGGTTCCTCGACCAGATACAGATTACCGACCTGCAGACTGGAGAGAAGTACGATAATATAATTATATTTGATGACCTATTGTCAGAAGCTGACTTTGCAGTTACCTTGAATGCTGTTAGCGATGTTCCAAATATATTAATGTAACTTAGCGCTAGATAAAATAATACTGACTTGAAGTTATTTCTCTTGACAGTTGTAGCAGAAGTTTCAGAACTATACCGAAACTGCGAACAAGTGAATAATTTCAAGAGTGTGGCGCTAATGACAGGTTTTTCTTCATCTGTGATCGCTGGATGGCGGTGGAGGAAGACGATGGTATGGTAGAACGTATTCTGCCAGTCGCCGGCTCCGGTGACCTGACCCAGTTCAAGCAGCTGTTCAACCGATCCGTGCGCAAGAAGATGACCAACGACCATCTGTGGGTGTCGGTGTTTTCTCGTCCGACGCGGAGTTCATTCACGCGCGTCCAGCGCATCACGTGCTGCGTCGCGCTTCTTTTCCTGACCATGATCGCCAACTGCATGTTCTTCCGAGCGCAGGACCCGGACCACGGCACCGAGGTTCATATTGGTCCGATCACTCTGACGCTGCAGCAACTCTACATCTCAGTCGTCAGCACGCTCATCGTCTTCCCGCCCTCGCTCACCATCGTCACTATCTTCAAAAAGGTCTGCATGCGTACAACAATCATCATCATCATCATCATCGGTAGCTTGATCGGCCTCATAAACGAAAAGATGCCAGTGAAGCAGCGTGAACGATTTTTGGCGGACCACGTGGAATAAACAAAAGAAAAATTATAGCAACAGACGTTTCATGACTATGCACTGACCGTCTGTCTGTGATCTTGCTGTTTAGATGCGTGTCTGGCGGAAAAATCACAAAATAGCGCCTCATTATGATAATGGCTCACACGAGAACCGTTACTTATTTATTTTCGTACCGATTCCTTGAAAAGTTACTTACTTTAATGCTAGTTAAAAACTAGAAATACGTTCTATGGAACGAGGTATCTGTCCCATTGCCACGCTATATAGCCTAGCAGCTGCTCTTCACCGTTTGACGCTCCTGTGAGCCTGCAGCCAATTTTGTCTTTGAATAAAAACGGTTGGTTGCCATGACAACAGGGGTCTTCAGGGGAGAAATTTACATGACACCATTGCATAGTCCAGGCCCGAAAATATGGGGTAGGTGCAAACAGTGAGCAATTTTTTTTCACGGGGGCCGAGTTGTAGTCAATTTTTGTTCCAAAATTCGTTGCCATGGCAACAGGGGTCATCAGGGAAAAATTCAAATGACGCCATCGGATAGCGCGGGCCCGAAAATACGGGGGTAGGTGAAAACAGCTACCAGTTATCTTTTACGGGGACCGAGTTATATCGCTTTGAAGTCCCTATAGGCCGTAATGCACATTTTTAAAAATTTGGGGTAAAATAGGGGAAGGGGTCATCAGATTTTTATTCCAAACAAACTCGATCTTACTTTTCGGGCTCCGAATCACTGTGCAAAATTTCATCAAAATCGAATCAAAATTGCGACCGTAGGAGTGTTTACAGACAGACTGACAGGCTGACAGACAGACGCATGTGATTTTATAATCTGTCCCATGCTATGCTATAGCAATGGGACAGATGTGGAGATAACTTGTGGCGCGTGATGTGGTTGACAGGCGAGACCAAAGAGCAACGCCATAGAAGACTCAGGCGCGCAAAGCGGTGCCTCGAAGCGCTGGAAGTCACTCAACCCGGGAGGTTCTACCATGTGGAACAGTGGCCAAGGCTCTGGTTTACCATGTGGTACGCTGCGAAGACACGAACGTTTCCGGACAAGCGTGAGTTGTCTGAAAGTTCCGAGGTATGACGATCTACCATGTGGAACAGTGGTGAAAGATCTCGCATGGACAAGATGCGTGACGCAATCCGTCACATCACGACGTTCCATCAGAGATCCAAGTACTCGGAGGAAGACGACGAAGAGCAGAGTGGAGGACTGAAGAAGAAAAAGAAGAAGAAGCCATTCAGTTTGCCGCACTGGACCGTTTACTTCGCCTGGATCTGTGAGTAACACTGGTAGTTTGTCTTAGTACAATGTCTTATGACATTTCAGTTTCATAGCGTACAATCAAATTTGCCAAAATGCAGCTTTGCTTCTATGCAGGTTTGTACCGTTTGGAAAGAGAAATTTGTCGCGTTGCTAACAAACGTTTGTAGCAAACGATTTAGCAAACCACTGTTGAAATCCACGTGTTGTGTTATGGCTGTATTTCGGCGCAGTTTGCAGCATGATGGACCACAATTATTTTGATTTGACGGATTCTTTTGCAATAACATTTTCGCATAAGTTCGAATGTCATAGATGACATGTCTTCAGTTTACGAATTGTTCGTACATTTTACGAATTCTCAACGAACCCAGCCTCGCTCGCCAGCCTGTATAAACCGATGGCTATTACTGATGTCGTTATATGTGTTTTAGTGGCTTTCCTGAGCGTCGTTCTGTCTGGTTTCTTCACGGTTCTGTACAGTATGCAGTGGGGACACACCAAGTCAGTGGACTGGCTGACGACTTTCCTGCTTTCTATGCTTCAGTCAATCGTCTTCGTACAGCCGGTCAAGGTTAGTTAGTCTACGGTGCATGCGTTTACACGATGATAGCACTAATGTAGCTGCAGCGGGAGTATTTTATAAACATGAAGTGATGCGCCCGCACGCTGCTGGCTGTCGCAGGTGCTGCTGCTGGCGATGTTTTTGTCATGCATCCTCAAGAAGCCAGACGTCGACGACGACGACCTCTGCGAAGACGACAATCAACTCAAACAGGACGAGGAGTTTCTCAGCCGCAGCGAAAGAGACATTCAGGGTAGGCCAGCAGTCTTACTGTCTTGTTGGTTTTCTGTCTGGTGTTGCATTTTACATCTAACCACGTCTGAAACACATTTTGCGTCAAATGTTTTAGTGCTATCAACCTCCCTCGATGGGCGGCGCCAGAGGGGGCAAAAAGGGGACAGCTGCCCCCGTGCCCTTGCCTTTGCCTTTGCCCCCTGGCTCCCTGGCTGTTTCCCCCAAGAGAAATTTTGACGGTGATAAAGTGCTCTTTGCTAACCATACACATCCCAAGGTGTGACTTATATAAACGTCAATTTTGCAAGACAACACAGATATGTGTAATTTTGCGTTTTCAAAATTTAAAAAGCAGGCAAATATGCGGCTTTTATTAAACGTCCAAAAGCCAAAAGTGTTGCAGCTTCAGCTTTTTCTGACCTTCAACCAAGGCTCTGCCCTTGAACCCCGCTACATTGTTCTGATGAACACCACAACTAAACTAAGGTCGACATTTGGCCCACACACACAAAAAAAATATTGCTCCTTGTGCCCTGGGCCTTTCCTTTTTCTTTGCTTTTAGCTTCAGATTTTTAGCGCCGACCATTTTCCTGACGTTAGAGGAGATACACGGACAGACAGACGGACAAACAAGTCGCGTAATGCGTCCTAGCCGCGTAATAAAACGGCGCCTGCAGTGAATCGTTATTGTTGTTGTGGCGCATTGAAGAAATTCTGAAGCAGCGTCGTGTAGCGCAGACGGCTGTCGACCGACCCAACACGGAGGCTCTGAAGAAAGCACGCGAAGTCCGCCTGAAACAGATCGAGATGAACGCCATCATCAAGGAATGCATCATCTACCTCATCTTTGTACTGGATTTTTTTCCATCTACTTCCGTTCTTCCTCCGTGCTCTTTTTCCTTCTGTCTCACATATCTCATCTTTGTGCTGGTCGTCTACTTTATCTCGTACCAGGAACGTGATAAGAGATCCTTCCTCTTCGCTCAGAACATCAAGAACCAGTTCTTCGGAGGAAAGCCCTCATTCTCAAATGTACGTCAACGCTGTAAACCTGCTAGTTTTTTCTCTACTTATTTGTTGCCTTTCACAGAATAATTTGCAGTCGCATTTCGCTTTTGGTGTAAGTTCAGAAGCCGCTTGTTAATTCCGAACCCATTTATTATCATTCAGAACTTATTCAGAAATAAAACGGACTGGCAACGTTACTAAGGCCATGGTTAAATGTAAAGTCAAAGTTTTAGGAAGGCTAACAGTATTGTGCAGTATCTTCGCCCAATTCAGTCGGATGCTATTGGGGCGTATTAAATAGTGACCCACAGCTGACAGTATCTGCGGAAACAAAAAAGCGCCGAAACACGTTTGCCAGTTAGCGTCTTTAGCGACTGAAAAAAGTTCAAATTTATCACGAAACTATGACGACAGTATTAACCAAATTTCATATAACTGAACTCAACGTGACGGCCGGGCCTATGTGTTATACGTACGCACAGATTCAGACGTACGACGACGTCTACACGTGGGTCAACAAGAATCTGATGCCGAACCTGTACTCGAGCGACTGGTACAATGGCGAGCCATTACGCACGTGGCGCGACGTTCTCCAGACCAAGGACCGTGCTACCATCAGACTGGGCATCGCTCGTTTGCGACAGATGCGCATCAAAGACGGTCAGTTCGACTTGGTTTAGTTCTGCGACGTACCGTGTTGTGTTAGCGATCGTCATCTATCTTTAGCGACGTATCAACCTGACGGTTACAATATGGCATTCAGTTAATCGTCCCGGCAGCTGGCAGCAACCTGTTGTTGCTTTTCATGTACACGTGGCATACGGCTTCCCGACTTTGTAAAAGAAAATGGAGAAAGTGATATAAATGGTCAACCCCCCAAGACTATGGTTTTTTCCATCAACACAACGTCATACGGAAAATCGTTCTGTTTCGACCACTGTGAATGTCAACCATGGGGACAAAATTATTTCCTCATTACCAATTATTTCTGCAGATTATATCCCTATCCCCGTTTTATTCTTGCAAACGTTGTGTTCTTTGTCCCTTTTGGTCAGAAAAAAATGAAGCTTTGTAAAACGCGAACCCCATTGCCGCGATGTTTCCGCACGCGCCATCTTTTCGTTTCCATGGTATTAGCGTTGCATGTGACCCCCATATTTGACATTACCGCGGTAACTTATAAAAAATACATACCGTTACCGTATGAAATAGCGGCGATACCAATCTTGTCCGTGCAGTTCACTAGCGCATGTGGATGCGGTTGTAGACACTTGCAGTGTGCCCGATGAAATGACGTCGCTGATACACAACTGTCGTGATGACTACAACTGGGTCGACGATGACGCCAAGGACTACTGTATTGTACTGTCAGAGGTATGTTCTAGCATGCGGAACCGTGGCCAAGGGTTTGGTTTACCATGTGGACGGCGGACAACATCAAACCACATCAGATCAGATCAGAAGTAGTCTGTTCTACAACGTGGAACAGCAGTTGTTCAATGTTTTGCTTTACCGTGTAGATTACGACGCCAGATCCTACTGTACTGTATAGATCAAAAGTCTGCCACGTGGAACAATGGCCAGGGCTTTGGTTTACCATATGGACGACGACGCCAAGGACTATTCTCCCGGCTGGACGCCACTGAACCAAAGTCACATGACAGAGCAATGCATTGAGGCAGGAGACAAATACGACATCTGGAAATACCGCAACTCGATCGAGCTGATGTTTATTTCTGTATTTACCTATCCGCAGGTAGACAGAATTTCACCTTTATTAGTTTCCTTGGCACAGCCGAAAGACAACCTGTAGATAGGTGAAACTCGCTCGAGCTGATGGGTTCACCGTACGTTGGCATCGTCAACACATACAAGGTATTCACTCATTGCAGACAATTATCACGGTTTCCACGGTTTTCTTTCAAAACTCAAACTCCACATGCTTCGACATGTTGTGGATTTATTTTTTACCTCCGCCAAGGAGGTAATGTTTTTGCCGGACTTTGTCTGTTTGTCTGTGTGTTAACAAGATAACTCAAAAAGTTATAGACGGATCTTTTTGAAATTTTGAGGGTATGTCGGGAATGGCACAAGTTACCAGTGATTCAATTTTGGAGGTGATCCGGAAGGAATCCTGGATTCTGGATCACTTTGAAATTTTCGTTACCATTGCTTTCAATGGGGCATAAGGGAAATCGCTGCAAAACCGAAGATGGTGCTGCCACCTAGCGAACAACATTGCCTTGATGGAGGTGTGCGGGCTTTGACTGCTTTCTAGTTTCGTGTTGTGCAAAGTGCCTCCGGTTGACTCATCGCAGAATGGTTGTGCGTTTCTTTCGCTAAAACCTCTGTATAGGCTGATTGCTGTAAGAGATAACCAGAAGGAGGAAACACGGACAGTTTTTAGAGAAAAAAGATTTCCAGCAATCACTCTTGCATTTTTGTAAGTTTTTGATCTGCTGCTATTGTGAGCTTTGTAAACACTTATATTAAACTACATATTTATTGTTATTTCAGGGCGGCGGCTATACGTTCAATTTCCGGCGCGACCCGCGTGTGACGTCAGCGAAGTTGGCTGAGCTGGCGGCTTCTGATTGGCTGGACATCAGGACGAGGGCGGTCTTTGTTGAATTCACGCTCTACAACGCCAACGTTAACCTGTACGGCTCGGTCATCATGCTGGTCGAGTTTCTCTCAACAGGTGCGCCAATCATCCGGCCTACTCAAGTGTATCAATCAGTCAGGTAATTACCTGAGAATTACCTGGGATGCTAATCGTTGAGCCACTCAGCCAGGTGTGTTAGTCAATCGAGTAAGAGGTTGGCTAGCCAAGGCTCTAGTTTATTATGTGGACGGCGAACGACGCTCAGATCCAGTGTCCTGCATATCAAAGGTGGTCTGTTCTACCATGTGAAGCAGTGGCTGGCCAAGGCTCCGGTTTACCATGTAGATCAGGTGCGCCAATCATCATGCAGGAAGTCAAGGTGTTCCGACTCACCAGCTACATCGGCCCGTTCGGAATCATCGTCATCATGTTCCAGGTGAAATTAGATGTATTGTACACCTTGACTTAACCGGATCTTACCTTTTAATATTCACTGTATTTCCATGACTGTCCGTGCGCCGGTACATGTATTTTTATTGCTTTTCCGAGAAGTTTATGTTGTTGCGCTTGTTTGCTTGTATAAAAAGAAATAAATAAAAAGTTAAAGGCTTAGACGGATTTTTGGTAACAGGTTAGACGTGAGAACGAAAGATATTCCATGATGGAGGACTATTTGTTTTACAATATTTTGGTTAACTGACCATGTTCTACAGCAAAACAATTTGCGCGAAATTGAACAAAACTTTAGCTGGCAATATGTTCAAAGCGAGTTCAGTTCAGTTCTATCTCTTTGTACACCGCTTAGGCGTTTCTCTGTGCAGCGGGATGTTCATTCCGTTGTGTGTTTGGGACTAAACGGCAACGTTTAGCCTATATTTTAGAGTAGGTGTCATTTCGGTAACGTCTGTATTTCCGCCTGTTTATGTGCTGATGACAGCTCGTCTTTGTCGGCTTCATCATTTACTTCCTCTACCACGTCATCAACAAGATCCGCAAGCAGAAACGCAAGTACTTCAAGTTCTGGAACGTGCTCGAGCTGTGCACCGTCATCATGGCAGTACTTACTTGCGCCATGTCTGTAACATTGCCGGTGCAACTGATTGCCTCCGAAGACTCGTATCTTTGAAATAACGTGTCGAGTGGGACGTGAAACTCTACTTACTTACTCACTCACTAACTCACTTGCGCCATGTACGCCGCAAAGATCCTGTTCGGAAACACCGCCATGGACGTGCTCAGAGAAGCCGGCTCCGGTCAGTAGGATCATTGTATGAGTTATTGCTTCTTCTAATCGTAATTTGTTGCCGGATAAAAATTGCACTGCAATTTTTAGTTTCGTATACCTTTTTTGAACAGCCACAATAGGCCTAAGCGAAATGCATAGGCCTATAGTATGGGGGAAGTGTTTCTGTCCGTTACTGGATAAAAGTTACTGTTATCAATTAAGTATAGATGTTAGGTTCTTAGATTGGACTAAAAATTGGTTACAATAAATGGAAAACAATGGGTGACTTTAAATTTCGCTTAGATCTAAGTTTTAAACTATAGTTTCAAACCAAACCTTAATCTGGACTCTAAAGTATGGTTTTAAACCAATGCTCAGATTAACTTCAGTTTTAAACTCGGTTTTAAACTAAAGTTTTAAACCGAAAACCTGTTTCCTTGGTACCCTATAAATATGCAGACGATAGCACCCAGACGCGATGAAGGAGGAAACTCATCTTCGTTAGATAAACATGATTCGCGCTGTACATTAGGTGCACGTCGTAGGCGATTGGGCCCTAAAACGCCGGCAGCAATAGCAACCGCTGGGTAAACAAACGCCATCTTTTTTTCGCTAAATCGAAAGTTAAAGTGTTTTGGTTTTAAACCAAACCTAAAAATTAGTCTTTAAGAAGAAACGCCTATCTCAATGCATTACAGAGATCAGGTTTGAAACTGGATTGTTCAGATTAAATTTGGTTTTAAACCGAAGTTTGGTATTATGTCCGGTCTTAACTTTGGTTTCAGCGGAAGCATCCGGTTTAAAACTCTACTTAAAACCGGATTTAATCGTCACTTTAAATTTTGCATTAATTAAGTTTAAAACTGTAGTTTAAAACTTAGGTCTAAGCGAAATTTAAAGTTACCCAATGTATTTAAGGCACTGCAGAATCCGAGTGGCCATTTGAAATAAGTTTAGAGCTTTCAGGAGACTGAAAACAAGCGGCAGTTGCTGACTGGAAGATAACCTAGAGGGCCTACCAGCATCAGAGACTTGTTTTAAGACCGAAAAACAGGCGTAAAGCGAAAAACGTATGGTCCTCAAACGTGGCACTAATTATTGTAAATTAGACGATCGGTGCGTTGTATGTTGTGTGTGTGTGTGTTTTTAATTTTACGTGATTAGTGACATAAAAAGTTTCGCGATACCGGCGTTGTACAGGTAAATACGTGAACTTCGTGACTATCGGCGTCTGGGACGAGATGTACGGCTTCATAATGGCGCTGGTCGTGTTCCTGTCGACGCTGAAGTTTATCAACATGCTCAAGTTCAATCGACGCATGGGCATGCTGACCGACACCATCCGACTGGCCGCCAAGGACATGAAAGCCTTTGTCATCACATTCTTCATTTACTTCTTCGCCTTCGCCCAACTCGGTTACCTGCTGTTCGGCAGCGTTTTACCAACCTACTCGAGCTTTGTCCACACCATTGAGTCTCTGTTCTCGCTGCGATTCACTGATTCTTTACCGATGGGAATTCGGCCTGGAACGAAAACTGTCACAGTTTGTAGTATATCTGGGCAAGTTATGAACGGATTTCGATGAAACTTTACGGAGATGGAGAGAGTGGCCCAAGGACCAAACTTTTGTTGGCACGAGTAAGTCTCTGTTCTCACTGGCTCTGGGTGACTTCGACTTCCATGCGCTAAGCATCGCGCAGCCGATCCTTGGCCCTCTCTTCTTCTTTCTCTTTATGGCTATCATCTTTGTCGGAATGCAGACCATGTTCTTGACCATCATCTGCGAGGCGTTTACGATCGTGCGCGGCAATCTTGTATACCAGAAGAACGACTATGAGTAAGAAGGACCTTTTCGGTCATCCGTTAACGGTAAGATGTTCTTGCTGTGTACGACTGTGTGTGGTGCTCAGACTACGCACTATCAGAAGAACGACTACGAAATCGTCGACTACGTCGTCAACAAGTTCAAGAACCTGTTTGGGATGGGTCGAAACGACAACCAGCCAGCAGTGACGCAACAGACGGCCGACGAACCCGACGATGCCTCTGCACCACAGTGAGACATCAGCCAACCAAACAGCTGCCTCCGCAACCAACCGCATCAACACGGACATTCCTGCAGAGAGGATACTGTAGACATCAGTACACGAACACACGAACACACCGCGTAGTTGTTTAGTGACGGTCTGTTGTTGTAAAAACATAGATGTAATAAACGTTACCAATGCGTTTTGAACAAAAATGTGTAAAAACGTTTGTAAACGTTGAACGAAAACGTGGACTTTTTTGACATATTGACTGCATAAAGACGCAGCAATGGATTTCCATTTTTCGTCTTTCTCGTATTCATCAAAGTTGGTCTTAACACTCAAGTAGATCGAAATACAAAATTCGTTATTATTTTGCCCAACAACATTTTAATATTTGTACAGAAATATATTAAATCACCGTTACTTTCACGTTGACCGTTCAACGTTTATTAAAAATGAAAAAGTTGGAATAATAAGAAAACCGTTAAATGCTTTTTATAAACAAAAAATATTTTAGACTGTGACCAATCTAATGTACTCCTCGCGCGCATCAGTTTTTTCTTTATTCTTTTAACTGCTTTTGGTTCCTTTTTTTCACACCGAAATGACGTCATCGGTCACGTGACCATTCGACTCCCGGGGGTCGACTTTCTATGAGTAGTGCATAGTGACCATGCGTCTATCTAGCACCGGTATGGAGATATGGCCGTTTGAAGTTCTTCAAGGAAGGCTCTTCCAGGAACAGAGGTCGGTCGTTGGTCGGTCGTCGGTCGGTCAGTCGGTCCTCAATATTACACTGATCTTATATACTCCTCTTCGCTACGTTTGGAACGTAGCGCGCGAGGAGTAAAAAATAGAAAAGTTCATTAACGTTTATTACAACTATGTCCTGTGTTGTGTAATCGAGTTGAAATCTAAATTGAAAATTTTCGAAACACTGACTTTTATACAGTTTTGTATTTTATTTTGAGTTAAGTCGACAAGCTGTTGCTTAAATGCTAACAGTGCTGAACATCTCGATGTCATTTGGTTGTGCGATTGGTGGTCTGAAAATTACGCCTTGTCTAAAATTATTATAACGCGTAACTTGAAAAAAAATTTAATTTAATCTTAAACACCTCAGTTGAGTCGACTCCAACTATGAACAGTTTCGAAATGGGTTAAAGGTAGGCCTACGAGAAATTCAGTTAAACTTCAAACATCAGAGCCAAGTAATGGACTACCGACTTTGACGGATTTTGAAATGTAGCTTTCGAAAATTAGCCGCTGATATTCATTATCTTAGTGTGTCCTTAATTTAAATTTTTTCTCCCCGTATATTCGACAACGTTTGAAACTTGTTGTTGTTGGCAGAGTCACAGTTAAAGTTTAGTTGTTTGTTAATGTGAAATTTCAATAATTTTGTAGCACATTGCCGCCTATAATCATGCAGTTGTTTCGGCAGCAGAAATGGTTCAACTGTTACTGTACGATGTCTGACTGAACATTATTAAAGAACAGTATTATAGTCTGACATAGCCTTAGTCTAGTGCACATTGTATGCAGATACAGTCAAATTAAAGTGATGCCGAGAGCTATTACGGTGACGTCATTATGACGTAGAACTATACGGTTACCGGTGATGCTGATGCTTGCAGAAATAAGAAACCTCACTTGCTTCTCACAACAACGTGTAGAGTGTTTTCTCATTCCACTCCACTTGCTTCGATTTGTTGTCGATTTGTCACACAATTAACATGCTGTGCAACACTGGCGTAGCCATAAGGGGGGGCACTGGGGTTACGTGCCCCCTCCTCCCCCTAAAAGCCTTCTCAGTATCAAAGATGCACCAGAACACTTCATTTTCACACAAAGAAAAAATCAAAAGTCCAAAAATATTTTGGAAAGGGGGGGGGCACAGTCACAGCCTTTTCCGCAGATCTTTTCCTTGGTGTGGAGGGGTTTTCCACCTTCAAGTGCCTCTCTGCACCCAGGTCCTGGCTACGGCACTGCTGCGCAACATGTTGTATGACCAGTCCGCATAAAAGTCGAACCTACAACAATTTTGACGTCAAGGTATTGCACATCTTGTTGTACGACTTGTCGGGCAATGAATCCTCAACAGATCGAAGTAGTGGAGTCTGTGCTTAATTAAAGCCCTGGCTACACGTAAAAAGGTAAAGGTAAAGGTAAAGTCCAGTACTTGCTATAGCGCTTCTTACATGAGGCGGACTCAAGACCAGAAGCGCTTTACAATCTTGGAAGTGGCAGCTGATTGGCATGAGCTAATGATACCGCAGCGCACTATGCGGCCATCCACTGTCCACGTGAACGAACAATTGGACCCGCGGTTTGCAGCCAGCAGACATACCATCGCCCCAATCAGCCACACTAGGCCTTCACCACGTAGCCCATAAGCTACTACTCATACCTGGCAGATGTGTGCACCCCGGTCTCGTCTGTCGTCGGCAGGTGGCAGCTGCAGTCGGCAAAACAGCGGGGCACTCGTCGTGCAGCGCACAAGGACCACGATCGGTCGGAGGGACTTTGCCGTCCCGGAGGGACTTTGCCGTGGCTGGCCCGGCCACTTGGAACAGCCTCCCCGTCGACCTGCGGACTTCGTCACTGTCCAGAGATACATTTGCAAAAAAAACTCAAAACTCATTTATTTGGCTGCGAGCGCTCTTGAGGTCTTCTTTTATTGGGCGCTATACAAATAGACATATTCATTCATTCATTCATTTCCCGTCCCACGGAGGGTAGGAAGCTGAGTTCATCATCGATCATCATCATCGACAACCGTGGGCTCAATGCCCGTTGGTGTCTGACGCCATTCTTACTATCGCTGCCCACCGCTGCCTATCTAGGGCAGCGTGGCTCAACTCCTGCAGGGTTGCCCCACACCACT
>Ga0209367_1000634_pt1 | contig 37167 bp, 29 predicted proteins | sample WorMetLIZISLAND2_FD_187412 | JGI IMG/M metagenome (GOLD analysis project Ga0209367, IMG submission 187412) | Marine gutless worms symbiont microbial communities from Max Planck institute for Marine Microbiology, Germany - Olavius geniculatus... ...
CATAAGTAGTCGACGTAATCAATTACTGTTTGTACGTTTGTAAAAATATTTAAGAAAAAAACCAAAAATTTGGCGCACAAGGTGAGGCGGCGTCAGCAAATAAAATTCGATTTGGGCAACAGCCCGTTGTAGAAATGAGTAACATGACCGTAACACCCTGAGCGAACATGCCGATCCGCGGATAACATGTTTAGTTTTTGAGGTTACGCGCACAGAGTCGAATAGGCTATTTTTCAGGGCGGATTAAATAGGCTAAATTCCTTTTTACGCTGCTGCCAACGGAAAATTTACCAATCTTTATTCAATTTCCCAATTATTGATATCCATATTTTCATTTTCGCCGCCGGGAACACCATCTGCGCCGTAGGAAATGATATCAAAATCGCCTTTGAGGCCGGGAGACAGATATACAAATTCATTGCCCCAGGGGTCTTTGGGAACACGGCCTTTTTCCAGGTAGCCGCCGTCCTTCCACTTTCTGGGCACGTTGCCGGTTTCAGGCTTTTCAACCAAAGCCTGCAGACCCTGTTCGGTCCCCGGGTATCGGCCGTTGTCGAGTTTGTATAATTTTAAGGCCGTCTCCAGGTTTTGGATATCCAATTGGGCTTTAACCTGCTTTGCCTGTTCGGGTCGACTCATGATTTTAGGGGCGACCCACATCGCCAGAATGCCCAGGATGATAATGACGACCATCAACTCGATCAGGGTAAACCCCCGGTTACTATAACTATATTTTGGCAGCATTTCTTACTCTCCCCCGTTTCAATTGAAGAATGAAAATTGAAGATTGAATATTTAAGGATTTCAATCATTTTAATTTTCAGCGTTTATACGGCAGCCATTTTCCTTGCCCACATCTTGATATTAAAAGATAGAATACCATAATTATTCATTATTCATTCGTCATTATTCATTTCTTTAGCGGATTAGCTGATTCATTTCAAAAATCGGCAAACAGATCGATAGCACAATGAACAATACACAAAGCCCCATCACCAGGATCATGACCGGCTCCAGATAAGATGTCAGGCGCAAGATGCTGGTCTCCACTTCATTTTCGAATACATCGGCAATCTTGGTCAGCATTTTTTCCAGTTCACCACTTTGTTCCCCGACCAGGATCATCTGGATGGATAATTGGGGAAATATTCCCCTGCTGGACAGGGCGGCACCCAATCCCTGTCCCTTGCCGACCTCGATGGCGGCGGTTTCGACGGCTTCGGAGATCAAAATGTTGCCGGCGATGTTTTTGACGATATCCAGCGCAACCAGCATTGACACCCCGTTTTCCAGCAGTGACCCCAGAGTCCGGGCGAACCGGGCTACAGCCAGTTTGCGGGCTGAGCTGCCCGTAAGGGGTATCGCCAAAATGGCCTTGTCGATCCAGTAGCGGCCTTTTTCCGTTTTTTTGGCCCGGTTGAACAACAACCATACCAGCCCGATGACAATGAAAATGGTCCACCAGTACGATTTAAAAAATTCGCCTAAAAAAATCAACAGCCTGGTCGGTGTCGGCAGCACCTGGTTCATATCGGCAAATATCGAAGTGAAGCTGGGCACAATATAAATTAATAAGATAAACAACACGAGGGTCCCAAATATTAACATAAATATCGGATAGGCCAAGGCCGTTTGGATGCGATTCATCAAGGCCTGCTGTTTCTCGGTAATATCGGCCAGTCGGTCCAGGACGATTTCGAGGGTGCCGGATGTTTCCCCGGCGCGCACCATGTTTATATAGAGCGACGAAAATGCGGCCGGATATTTTGCGAGGGCCTGGGCAAAACTGCTGCCTTCGACAATTAAATTTTTGATCTGCGCCATGATTTTCTTGAAACCATGGGACTTGGTTTGGGGCACCAGGGCATCCAGGGCTGATACCAGAGGAAATCCGGCTCCGATCAGGGTTGCCAGCTGACGGGTCATCATCGCGACTTCAACCGGTTTTACCCGACTGAAACGGCTTGACAGGCTGATGCCTTTGGATTCCCTTTTGGGTGCAGATTCCTGGGTCTCCTTGACGGAAATCGGGAAAATCCCCGAAGTTCGAAGCTTCTGGCGGGCTGCCAGAGCGCCTTCGGCATCAATAATGCCAGATGTCGTCTTCCCTCTGGCATCCAGGGCTGTATATTCAAATACCGGCATAATATTTACAACCGCATTCGAGTCTATTAACAGGCGCACACTCCCCTAGCCTGACCTGTAATAATATGATTATTCCGGGTTATTATCAACTTTAAAAATTGACGATGTCCGTTTTAAGGCGCTATTACATCAGTAAGGGTCCACATGAATGACGACGCCCAGGATTTTCGGAATATCGTCTATAATGTTAAGTTCAACCTCATCGGCTATGGTGTGCCCTTCCCGCACGCTGATTGAACCGTCCACGACGATATGCATATCCACCAGAAGGCTGGTGCTGATGTAGCGGGTCCTGACCTTGTGCACTTCCAGTACCCCCGGATGTTGATCGGCGATATCCGTAATTTTCTTTTGGATTTCGCTGGGGGCGCCGGCATCGATTAACTCACTGATTCCGGGCCAGATTATTTTCATGGCGGCGTGTAATATAAAGATGGATACGACGACGGCACCGACTAAATCCAGGAAAGACCAGGATGGAAAAATCAAAGCGCCGCCGACGGCAATCAGAACGGGTATGGAACTGATCGCATCCGTGCGATGATGCCAGGCATTGGCTGCCAGGGCAGGGCTTTTAATCCTTTTACCGGCCCTCGCCGTCCAGCGGTAGAGGACCTCTTTGGTAACAATGGAGACCATGGCAGCCAGCAAAGCAATCCAACCTGGCGGGGTTGCGTGTTTGTCGCGCAGGGCTGAAACGGCATCCCAGCCGATGCCGATGCCGGCTGCAGCAAGCATGAGCCCGATAAAAACGGTAACGAGGGTCTCCAGTCGTCGATGCCCATAGGGATGGCTTTCGTCAGGAGGGCGGGACCAGAAATGAGAACCGGCGATGACCGCAAAATCGGTGGTCGTATCAGTCAGGCTGTGAATGGCGTCGGCTGTCAGGGCCTGGCTTCGTCCGATGTAGCCGGCTGCAAACTTGATGCACGCCAGGGCTATATTTATCAGAAGTCCAACCCAGGTCACTTTGCGAACATAGGTTTCGCGCGATGTTTTCAAACCAGTTTCGATTTTCTTCACCGGATCGGCTCCTGAAGCAACAATAGGTTGATTTCAAAAGACAAGACGCCGTCGAATCTTGGGAAAGCAATTGAGCACCAGGGTTTTGCCTGAGTTGGTTTCGATTGCCTTATACTGGTTTTTAGCATATAAGTTGTTTGCGGTTTTGGCAAATATTTTCAAGTTATTTTGAGGCCGTTGGAATATTTAGTTTTATGTTAATTCCGACATTAAACCACCACTTTTATTGGTGGACCCGAAAAGGTTCTACGGGTCCGGCGAGAGTTAAGTAGAACTTGAAAAATTCCGAAATCCGAATCCGCCGGCGGACAATAATCAAATCCGAAGTTCAAATGGTCGAAACTGCAGGTCTGAAAATCATAGAAGCCAAAAAACAAGTCCATTATCGGAGGGTGCGGGACTTGTTTCTGCAATATGCCGATTCCCTTGATTTTGATCTGGAATTCCAGGGATTCAGCCAGGAATTGGCCACCCTGCCGGGAAGCTATGCAGCACCGGAAGGCTGCATCCTGCTGGCAGATGTCTCGGGTCACCCGGCCGGGTGTGTGGCGTTGCGTCCCCTGGAAAATAAAATTTGCGAGATGAAAAGACTTTATGTCAGATCTGAGTTTCGGGGGCAGGGTATCGGGCGACGACTGGCGATTTCAGTAATTGACCGGGCCCGCGCGATAGGTTACGAGAAAATGCGCCTGGATACGGTTGCGGCCATGAAAGAAGCCAGAACCCTTTATTACTCGCTTGATTTCCGAATCATTAATGCCTATCGTTACAATCCAGTAGACGATGCTAGTTATATGGAGTTGCGACTATAAATCGGACGATTGATCTGGAGGCACCAAGCCTGCAGGTTAGTCGGATTAACTCACCGTTGGAATGATGGAATAGTGGAATAATGGGTATGGGAATAATGCCATGTTGGAAAAACGGACCCCACCGACGGGATTGCCGATCATATTAAGATGGCATATATTCTCATTAAACCCAATATTCCAGCGTTCCACCATTCCATTATTCCATTTTAGGGGCGAAATCGAATTCTCCAAATAAATCCATATTATCAGTGGATTATAAACAACCCAACACCTTCAATTCTAAGGAGTAAACGTTATGCTGATCTCACATATTGTTGCGATGGCATCAAACCGGGTTATTGGCAACCAGGGTGACATCCCCTGGAAAATTCCGGGTGAGCAAAAGATGTTTAAAGAAATTACCATGGGTCACACCATGATAATGGGCCGAAAGACTTATGAAGCCATCGGCTGCGCCCTTCCCGGCCGCACCAGCATTGTCGTGACCCGCCAGGCCGGCTACCAGGCCCCGGGGTGCAAAGTCGTGAACGATCTGAAAAGCGCCCTTGATTCTTGTGATCCCACTGAGAAAGAGGTTTTTATCATCGGCGGTGGACAAATTTATCAAGAGACCATTACGATTGCCGACCGGATTTATTTGACGGTTCTGCCCAGGGAGGTGGAAGGCGATACCTATTTTCCCGAAATTTCCGAATCCGAATTTGAGATTGTAAAATCCGACTACATCGACGGCGTAGAGCCGTATCATTTTTATATCTATGAGAAAGTGATGATGAATTAATTCAAGGTGAATGCGAGATATATCATACCCGCCGGCGACATATTTTGAATGCCCGGCACAAGATTCAAGATGTCGCTGCAAAGCTAGAAAAATAATGAAGGCGAATCCTGAATACATCGAACGTGTTAACCAACTTATCAATCGCAGCCCGTATTTCGAGCTGCTCTCGATGAAGATTGTCGATGGCGGTCCCGGGTTTGCGGTGCTGGAAATCGATCTGGCCCAAAAGCACTTGCAGCCCTTTGGTGCGGTGCACGGCGGGGTGATTGCTTCCATTGTCGATGCGGCGTCTTTCTGGGCCGTCTATTACCAAATCCAAAGTCAGAATACAGGCGCAACGACGGTGGATCTCAAGTTAAACTACCTTGCACCGGCGGTCTCCGGTAAACTGATCGCCAAAGGTCGCCAGATCAAAGTGGGAAAAACTCTGGGATACGCTGAGGCGGAAGTTAGCGCTGAAAGCGGAAAAATACTCGCCCACGGGACATCCACCATGATCCTGCTTCCCGGCAAGGGACTGACCTCCGACCCGCCCTTGCCCTCGAAATTCATAAAAGGAGTAAAATAGATGAGCGGCAACCCTGAATACGGCTGGAACCCGGAAATGCCCCTGACTTTGCTGGAAAAAATCAAGCAAGATCTCAAAACGGCCATGCTGACCAAAAACCAGGAGGCGCGCACCGCCATGCGCCAGATTATGGCCGAATTTCCGAAATTGACGGTTCCCCTGACTCTCGAAAGCGGAAAAAAGTCGACCCGGCTTAAAAAACCGGAAGAAATTTCCAATGATGATATTGTCGGGATCATCAACGGGCTGGTAAAGTCGGAACAAACGGTTTTGGAGGCCAGGCAGGAAGCGACATCCCCGTACCTGGAAATACTGCAGTTGTACCTGCCGAAGCTGGTCAGCCGGGAAGAAATTGAGGTCTGGGTCAAGGAAAATATCGATTTCTCCCAATTCAAAAATAAAATGCAGGCTATGGGAATGATCATGAAACACTTCGGCAAGACCGCCGACGGCAAGCAGGTCAATCAGATTTTAAGGGAAATGTAATTTGTTCTTTAAGTGAATACCCGATTCTCTAACCCGGGTCAGAGAAAATTCGCTGTGCCGTGATCCAGCATGGCGGAATGATGGCCTCCGGCTCGTAGAGCCTACGAATCGGAGAGAATACTGGAATGGTGGCGTACTGGGTTTATCGGAACTGGATCTGTATTGTTGGGGATGGTACGGAACAGAAATAAAAAATTAAGCATCGTCCGTTTTGACCCATTTAACAGCCGATTGGCACGGGATATCCGCAACACACTCTCCGAATCTTATGGGGATGCACTGCTGCGGCTGGACGAATCCGTTTACCGGCGTCAGGCCGAACAATGGCTTGCAAAAAATATAGACCCTGATTCTGCCGGCTATATCCAAGATCGCTTGAAACGATATGACCGCGCTTTCGATCAAATGGCTGATAATCGCATCCGGGATGCGAAATTTCAGGCTCTGATTACCTGGAATCACCAGCTATTCTTCGAAGTCCATGAACTTCTGGAACGAGTCTGGCAGCAGACAACCGGCAATGAATTCCAGGCCCTGAAGGGTCTGATTCAGGCCGCCGGCGTCTACGTGCATCTCGAATACGACCATCAGGCGGCAGCCGAAAAACTGGCAGCTAAATCTTCAGACCGCATCCAAAAATATAGGGCTTGCTTAAACTTTATCGCCAATCTGGATACCCTGCTGGATAAGCTGAAAACCCCGGATGCCGACCCGCCCCTGTTAACAAATCCCGAACTTCAATCATAGTGTTTGAAGACCTGTTCGCCTACCCGTATTTATCCTCTTAATCAAAATATTGAAAATTCCAAGCAACAAAAATCAAAACCCAAACAAATTCCAATAATCCAAATTCAAAAATCCAAACCAATGTGCCATCTATTGAGGTCAATAGGGCAACAGTGTTTAAATCGATATTAATTTTCATTTGTGATAGAATAAGATCTGGTGAACGCATTCACCCGGGTAAATGATAGACAAGCCCATTATTCTCTCCGAGGCGTAGGCTGATATTTTCTACGAGCCGGAGGCCACTATTCCAGTATTCTCTCCGACCCGTAGGCTCTGCGAGCCGGAGGCCAACATTCCTATTGTGAGCGAAGCGAACTAACTCCGATTTAAGCGAGGATTTAACATGACAATCCGTCTGATATCGACCCAAAAAAGACAAAGGGTGGCCGTTTTATCTCTCTTCTTTTTTCTCTTATTGTTCACTTCAACCCACCTGCCGGCCCAGCAAACCGAAGAATCGTCTCCAACCAAAAGCTGCCTGTGGGAGGTGAAGAACGGATCGACCAGGATTTTTCTGCTGGGATCCCTGCATGTCCTCAAAAGCAGCGCTTACCCGCTGGCCGGGGAAATTGACAGGGCCTATGCTGCCAGCGACAGGCTTGTTTTTGAAACGGATATCGGCGCCATGATGGAACCGACCATCCTTACAAAGATGATGCAGTTGGGTGTTTATCCGGAAGGCCAAAATTTGTTTCAGAATATCTCTGCAACGACCCGCCAAAGCCTGGAAAAAAAGCTGCAGGATTTAGGACTGCCCGCGGCCACTTTTGCCCGCTTCAAACCATGGTTTATGGCCTTAACCCTGACTACCCTGGAACTGCAGCGATTGGGCTTCAATCCCCAGTACGGCATCGACCTTCATTTTTACACCAAAGCCAAGGCCGACAATAAAGCGCTAGCCTACCTGGAACCGGTGGAGTATCAACTGGATCTATTGGGAAAAATGGATTCCCGGGATCAGAAGTCGTTTCTGGACCAAACACTGAAAGATCTGGATAATTCGGCCCAATTGGCCGACCAAATGATGGCGGCCTGGCAAAATGGGGAAGCTGATGACCTGTACACCCTGTTGTTCAAAAGTTTCGAAGATCACCCGGGGATAGAAGATCGCCTTTTAACCCGGCGCAATAAGGAATGGATCGATCAGATTGAGGAAATGCTGCAAGAACCCCAGACCACGATGGTTATCGTGGGCGCCGGGCATCTCGTTGGCCCTGAAGGGTTGGTCGAGTTGTTGAAGCAAGATGACTTTGAGGTGAAGCAGCGGTGATGCTCGAAGTTTAGAGGGCATTTCGCAGAACGATGTTATTGAGTGTTGATCTCTAAATTTGGATGGGTATAAGGTGTAAGGTATAAGGTATAAGGTATAAGGTGTAAGGTTTAGGGTTTAGGGTATCGGTAACGGGCAGAAGACCCAAACAACAGATTCGAGGTTAAACGTAAATGGTTGAAAGGATAAGATTTAGATTTTTTCCTTAAACCATAAACCTTAGACCTTATACCCTATACCTAATTGATTTACCCGACCTCCGACTTTCAGCCTACCAAATTCTACAATGACGGTAGATTATCATGTCTATGAAGAATGCTCCAACGTCCTTCCGCCACCGGCTCCATGAAGTTATATTCGAGGCCGATACGCCGGCCGGCAAATTATTTGACGTGTTGCTGATTCTGTCGATTATCATCAGTGTCATCCTGGTCATGCTGGACAGCGTCGAATTCATTCAACTGTCATACGGCCGGCTGCTTTTTATCGGGGAATGGTTTTTTACCATTGTTTTTACCGTTGAATATTTACTGCGGTTATACAGTATTGGACGTCCGCTGGCTTATGCCACCAGCTTTTTCGGTTTGGTCGATTTGCTGGCGATCCTGCCGTCTTATTTGAGCATTATTTTCCCGGGCACCCATTACCTGCTGGTCATTCGTATTTTGCGCGTCCTGAGGATTTTTCGGGTGTTGAAACTGGCTCAGTATTTAGGCGAGATCCACATATTGAGCCGGGCCCTGGCGGCCAGTCGGAGGAAAATTACCGTCTTCCTGTTTGTCGTGTTGACGTTGGTGATCATTTTTGGATCCCTGATGTATTTGATCGAGGACGCCGAGCATGGATTTACCAGTATACCGCGCAGCATCTACTGGGCCATTGTTACCCTGACCACTGTCGGTTATGGCGATATTTCACCCCAAACCGCGCTGGGACAGGCCATCTCTGCCATCATCATGATTATCGGCTACGGCATTATCGCCGTACCGACCGGAATCGTCACCGCCGAGCTGACCCAGGCGTATAAAAAAAATATATCGACCCAGGCCTGCCGCCAGTGCAGCGCCGAGGGTCATGATCCTGACGCCAAACATTGCAAGTATTGTGGGGCCGAATTATAAAGTTGATAAAGTTGTTAGAATATGCGAAGCATAAATAGATAATCCGCCGAACGTTCAGCCTGACAACCGTCATGAATTTTCAAATATCAACTCATTTTCCTGGATGTCCTATTTTCCAGGGAGGATTAATTATCTGGAAAGGATTTTGAAATGATTTACATCGGAAAATTTCTGCATGCCACAAATCAGCAACGGACCAGGGAGGAAAACCGCTGGCATGGCGAGTTCAATCTGATTATCGAAGCTGATGACGAGCAAACGGCTGTTGACAAGTTCAGGAAGCGGATTCAGGATTTCAGAAGTAAAACCGAATTATTTGAAGGAGACTGTTTTATCTACATGGTTCATTTCCTGGAACTGGACGAATTTCCCAAGGATCGCGCCAGAATGCTGTACTACAAATCCATCGCCGGAGACCCGGTCATGCCTTATATCAGTTGCTCGGCACCGTCGGGCGAAGCCGATGCCTGCAAGATCCTGAACTGGATGGAAAACAGGCCCGAACTCGATGGGCAGGATACCGATGTGTTCATGCATTTTGAAGGTTAGAATTAACAAAATTATCCTGGTTGCCGGATTGGCGATCGCGTTGCAGGCCGGCGACGCTTGTGCGGGCTTCCAGGAATTTTTTAAAGATGCCCTGAAGTCCCTGGGAGTGGAGCAAGGACTCACAGAAAGCGAAATCGTCGATGGCTTAAAGCAAGCCCTGGAAATTGGAACCCATGAGGCCGTGAGGCAGGTCTCGAAAAGAAATGGCTATTTGAAAAATCCGAAAATCAAAATCCCGCTGCCGAAAAATGTACGGAAAGCGGAAAATATCTTAAGAAACATCGGGTTCGGCAGCAAGGTCGACGAATTTGAGCTAAGTATGAACCGCGCCGCCGAACGCGCCGCACCGAAAGCCAAAGCCGTATTCTGGGATGCCATCAAAAAGATGACATTCAGTGACGCCCGCCAAATACTCAAAGGCCCTGAGGATGCCGCCACCCGATACTTTCGCAAAACAACCGCCGGTCAACTCCAGGATGAGTTCAAACCGATTGTAACCCAGGCCATGTCCGAGGTCGGGGTCACCCAGATCTACAATTCCCTGGACCGGAAAATCCGGGCCTTGCCCTTCACCGAATCCATTCGCTTCGATCTCAATCAATACGTCACCGATAAAGCCCTGGATGGCCTCTTTTTAATGCTGGCCGCAGAAGAAAAAAAGATCCGGCAGGATCCGGCCGCCCGGGTTACCGACTTGCTCAAGAGGGTATTCGAAGATTGACGATCCTCGAGGATGTTGTGTTTCAAAACGAATCAAATACCACATAGTGGTAGCAACCCCCCGTAAATTAAGTACAAATTTTCCCATTACTCAATTTTCCCTTGAAATTTGGCTAAATTTTTGAAATATAAATGGGAACAATTCCTATCTATTCTATAGTGATTTTGGGGCCGCTATCGGGGGAGCGGGCCGCAACGCGCTGCATGCTGAAGAACAAGTCCGTGGATGTCCAATTCCCCGCTATCTATCCTAAAACATCATTTGTCGTCTATATTAAAAAATTTATCGCTACAACCACCTGCCCTATTTTTGGAGTCATTCCATGCATAAACCTGCGGAAGGTTCCGGCGGCGCCAGCAATTGGGGACTTTTAGTTACCGTTCCGATTTGTCTGGCAATGATATTTTATTTTCTGGCATCCGGCCTGCGGTCCGATGAAAGCCGGGTAGCGGCCGAGGAGCTCGTTCCGGCCTGGTACACCCCCGAAACTGCGCGTGCTGAAGCTTTGGCCAACAAGTCTATGGTCGGCTACTGTTTTCTTTGCCACGCCTACTGGACGGGACTGCCGGATCCCACAGTGGTGCGCCCGAGATTTGTGCATGGGACCATCGAATTAAATCATGGAACCAACGACCGCTGCTACAATTGTCACCTCATCCAGGACCGCAACAAGTATGCGGCCGATGACGGATCAGGCATTATGCATGTCAATGTGGAAAAACTGTGTCAGCGATGCCACGGCCTCATTTATAAAGACTGGCAAAACGGCACCCACGGGGTGCGGCTGGGACAATGGCTGCCGCTGAAGGAATTTGAAATTATAAATTTTAAATGCACAGAGTGCCACGATCCTCATTCACCGGTTTTCCAGTACAAAAAATATACACCACCGCCGATATGGCCGGAACATTTTGTCCGCCGCAGCGCGGAAGCTGTTAGTTATTAGTTATTGGTTATTGGTTGATGGGTCAAATGGAATGAAATTTGTTTACATCGCACTGGTGACCCAAATTCAAGATCAAACCCTCAGCGGATTCTAATAACCAATAACACCTAAATAAATATGTGTTTTTCTCTTATTTGGGCCAATATTTATGGACTAATAAACTGCTCAATGAAGGAGATACATTCATGGGCGAGGACCAAAAACCGCAGGCTAAACTAAGCCGGCGGGATTTTATCACCGGAATGGTCGTGACAGCCGCCGCCGGCGGCGCCGGCGCCGCGGCCCTGAGTCCCTTGATGAGGGCTGAGGAAGTACCGTCGCTGGACGATTTTCTGCAACAGCATTATCAACGGCTGACCACCGATCAAAAAAAGGCGATTTTTGCGCGGTTGGAAAGTGAAATCAGTTCAACTTACGGGATCGAAGCCAAGGTGGGCGACCCCCAGCCGCTGACCGGCGTGGTGTATGGCTATGCCCTGAATATCGGCCGCTGCATCGGGTGCCGCAAGTGCGTCTATGGTTGCATGAAGGAAAACAATCTTTCGCGGGAGCCTCAGATTCAATACATTCGGGTATTGAAAATGAAAAAAGAGGGTCAGGGGATTGATCTGGAAAGCTCCGTACACGACTATCCCCAGGAAGAAGCCGGTGATCCGAATTACTACTACATGCCGGTGCAATGTCAACAGTGCTCACGGCCACCCTGTGTCAAGGTCTGCCCGGTCAAGGCCACCTGGCAGGAAAAAGACGGGATTGTCGTGGTCGACTATAATTGGTGCATCGGATGCCGCTACTGTGAAGCGGCCTGCCCGTATCATGCGCGGCGATTTAACTTTGCCAAACCCCAGGTGCCCGCCCGGGAGCTGAACCCGGATATGGGCTATTTGTCCAATCGGCCGCGGTACGTGGGCGTTGTTGAAAAATGCACCTACTGTCTGCAACGGACCCGGATCGGGCGTTATCCGGCCTGCGCCGAGGTGTGTCCGACCGGCACCAGAAAATTCGGTGACCTCAATGATCCCACCGGTGAAGTTCGCAGAATCATTGAAAAAGAAAGGGTCTATGTACTGAAGCAGGATTTGGGCACGGTACCCAAGTTCTATTACGTATTTGCCAAATAGCGGGGAAATAATGGTACAGTTTTTTTTACACGGTTTTCGTTCCGTCTTTCACGGCAGCCGAACCTACTGGGTTTGGGTATCCTTCTTGCTGATCCTGGCTTTGCTCGGGTTAAACGCCTATGCCCGGCAACTGGCCCACGGCCTGATCACCAGCGGCATGGGCGACGAGGTGTCCTGGGGGCTGTACATTGCCAACTTCGCCTTTCTGGTCGGCATGGCGGCCGCGGCTGTGATGATGGTGATTCCGGCCTATATTTTCAAAGACCGGGAAATGCACAAGGTAGTTATCTTCAGTGAATTGTTTGCGGTGGCCGCCATGATCATGTGCCTGTTGTTTATCGTCGTGGATCTCGGCCGCCCGGACCGCTTTTGGCACCTGATTCCTTTCGTCGGCTATTTTAACTGGCCGGGCTCTCTGTTGACCTGGGATGTGATCGTTCTCAACGGCTACCTGGTTCTGAATCTATATGTTTGTGTCTATGTCCTTTACACCGGCTTTCACGGCCGCAGCCCGAAACCGCTGCTATATATACCGATTGTCTTTCTGGCCATCGGCTGGGCACCCAGCATTCACACGGTGACGGCCTTTCTTTTTCAGGGCCTGGGCGGCCGCCCCTTTTGGAATACCGGGTTGATCGCGCCCCGTTTTCTGGCCTCGGCCTTTGCCGCCGGGCCGGCTTTCATGATTCTGGTTTTCACTATTTTAAAGAAATTGGGCGCCATTAGCTTCGAGTCGGGTCTGATCGACCGCATTCGGGTCATCGTCACGGTCAGTTTGCTGATCAATATCTTTCTGGCCGGATCCGAGCTGTTCGCTGAATTTTATTCCGACGCGGCCCATACGGTTCACATCAGCCACCTTTTCGGTTTGCACGGCATCAGTTTGCTGGCCCCCTGGATCTGGGCTTCGCTGGGAATGAATGTGCTGGCAGCCTTGATTCTGTTGACTCCTGCCCGACGGAATCCCTTCGCCCTGATTTTTTCCTGCATCATGATCGTGGTCGGTATCTGGATCGAGAAAGGCCTTGGTTTCGTAGTACCGGGCTTTATTCCGTCAACCCTCGGCGATTTTGTCCAGTATCTGCCCTCTCGTAACGAGGTGATGCTCTGCATCGGTATCTGGGCCTTTGGTTTGCTTCTATATACCCTGTTTTTGAAAGGGGCGATTCCTATCGTTAATCAACAAAATCCGGAAAAGAGAAAGGAGGTGATAGAGAATTTGCCATTATCTTCCGGCGTTCAGCAGCGAAGATAATGTTCGGTAGCTATTTCCACTATCGTATCACAATTGAATATTTAAACCGCTTTCGGCGGACTTCGGCGGATCGATTTAAAAAACGACAGAGTGCAGCGACTTCCACCAATATTCAATTTGCAATCTTCAATCTCAAATTCTCTGCTCGAGGCAGCGTTGATTTAGATTCGGTGAGAAATAGCTAGTTTTGAATGCTACCTTTAATCTTCAACGAAAGGAGGCAGTATGAAGAGAAGCAGAAGAATGGCGCTTATGGCTTTGATCATAGGTGGTCTTCTTACCTTGGCTTTTTCTGCTTATGCCGCCGGGGGGTGCACCACCGCCAAGTGCCATGAGGGTATCGCCGACATCCGGTCAGCCGACAGTGAGATGATGCAGACAATCAAGGCCAACGGCTCCCAGCACGGCGACCCCGACGGATGTGTCATGTGCCACGGCGGTAATCCCAAGGCCACTGAAAAAGAAGAAGCGCACAAGGGCGTGCCGGGGACCATGCGAATTGCGCCCGGGCCCAAAGACTACTATCCGGATCCCGGCTCGATCTGGGTCGCCGAGAATTCCTGCGGGGCGTGTCACGTGGGGTATGGCTATCGGAACCAGCTGTCTTTGATGAACACCGAGGCCGGCAAGATCCAGGGTAATCTGCATACCTGGGGATTTGAAGAAGTGGCCAACTACAAGGTTCCCTGGGGCAATTACGATCTTGAAGATTTAGACGGCCTCGAACCGTTCTTCGGATCCGAGCAGTACAAGGATTACATGAAACAGCAGATCACCATGTATCCGGACCAGTACCCCACCAGCCTCAAAAAATTGCCTTCCGCCACCATGGACGAAATCAACCAGGATCCCAAAATGGCGGCCCTGACCTATCAACGCCAGGAATGCCAGCGCTGCCATATCGGGGTGCGCGGCCGTGAAAGACGAGGGGATTATCGCGGCATGGGGTGTTCGGCCTGTCATGTCCTTTACAGCAATGACGGGTTTTATGAAGGCAACGATAAGACCATCCCCAAAGACAAGCCGGGGCACATGCTCAAGCATGAAATCGTCGCCACGCGCAAAACCGGCGGCATCCCCGTTGAAAGCTGCAACTCCTGCCACAACCGCGGCAAACGAATCGGCGTTTCCTACCAGGGTTTGATGGAGTTTCCCTATGGATCGCCTTTTAACGCCCAGGGCAAAAAGCAGCCCAAACTGCATACCAAGAGATACCTGTTTATCTCGGACGATCTGCACCACCAACAGCAAAGCCGTAAGGAGAATCCCAAGGGCGGGCTGTTGTGCCAGGACTGCCACACCGGTGTTGACATCCACGGCGACGGCAATATCCATGGCACCACCATGGGCCAGGTCGAGATCGAATGCGCCGACTGCCACGGCAAGCCGGACAAATACGCCTGGGAGCTGCCGCTGGGCTTTGGTGACGAGTACGGCCGGAAACTCGGTGACCAGCCGCGCGGGGTTGCCGAAAAGCGGTTGCAGCTGGAATGGCAATTCGGCACGCGTTATGAAGCGGAAGACGGCTTTCTCTTATCCAGCCGCGGCAATCCGATCGGCAATGTCGTGCGTCGGGGCGATCAGGTCATCGTTCATTCGGCGACCGGTCAGGATTTCCAGGTGCCGGTTCTGAAAACCATCATCGGGGAAAAGACATATAAAGATCCGTCCGCCCCGGTGGCCATGGCGGCCGTCTCGGCCCACATGGACAAGCTGGAGTGCTACAGCTGCCATGCGTCATGGGTGCCGCAGTGCTACGGATGTCATGTACTGGTAGACTATTCCCGGGATAAAAACGGCAAACAGAAGTCCGGCATCGACTGGGTCGCCTCGGGTAATGCCCAAAAGAAAAGCGGTCAGACGGCCGAATCCGTCCTGGGCAGCGGCGGCATCAAGTCCGCCGGCAAGCCCTCCGAGACCCGCTCCTACCTGCGTTGGGAGGACCCGGTGCTCGGAATCGGCGGCGAAGGACGCGTATCGCCCCTGATGCCCGGCTGCCAGGTTACCTACACGGTGATCAACGAAAACGGCGAAACCATCGCCCACAACGAGCTGGCCTTAAGTCCGGATGAAGCCGCCGTGCGCCAACAGGACCATATACCCCTGGCTATCGATATGGCGCCGGTTCAACCGCACACGGCCCAGCGCAAGGCCCGGACCTGTGAATCCTGCCACGCCAACCTGAAAACGGCCGGCCTCGGATTGGGCGGCGGCACTTTCGGCACCATGCAATACACGGACATTGTCGAAGATCTGATCAATGCCAAGACCGGTGAGATTATTCCCAAGAAATACTCGGTCCAAATTCCGGGAATTTCAAGACTTAAATTTGACTGGTCCAAGATCGTCGAACGGGACGGCACCCAGCTGGCGACGGTCGGCACGCACTGGCCGATGAGTCGGGCCTTTAACAAAGAGGAACTCGATAATCTGCTGCGGGCCGGCACCTGCATGGGCTGCCATCAGAACATGACCGATAAGAAGCTCTGGGAAAAGGTCAGCGAACAAGGCAAACTCAGTCCTAAGGAGCATATCGAGATGATGAACAAGATGATCAAGTACATGGCCGAAAAAGCCCAGAAGGGTAAAGACTGGTAAAGTACATCCAGTCGGCAATTAACCGTGATTCGTTATAAGTCGTTGGGTATTAGGTATTGGGTATTAGGTATTGGGCATTGGTTTGGTTCAAATGATGTCCGATATTACTTGCAGCTTGTGATCGATTAATGGGATCCAATCGCAATCCGATTCCAATATTGTTAAACCGATACCTTTCCTGGAACCAATCGGTTTAGGTGGCAGCTAGTAACGCTTGATTAAACCGTCAACCCTGAATCCCCGGCAGCCAACTTAGGCAGCCGGGGTTTTTTTTAAGGGCCTAGCTCTCCGACAGCAATTTTCTGATCAACTTGTCAGCCAAAGACACTTCGATATGAAATTGGTTATAAACGACCCGCCCTTTAGGATCGATAATTACCGCCCACGGTGTCCCTCCGGAACGGTACTTTCTCATTATATCCGGAATGTCATGGGTTTGAGAATTGCCGGCCGCGTGCGCCATCGGAATCTGCAGGTCATATTTTTTTGGTTTTTGCGCAGCTTATCCTGCGTATTGATGTTGTAGCCTTCAAATACGGTTTGCACCGCCAAAAACTCGACCTTCTCGTTGTCTTTAAAAATCTGGGTTAACGTTTGGAGGGTTGGGAACCCCACCCTGCGGCATCCCGGTCACCAGTCCTGAAAGAAATACAGGTATATGACCTTACCCCGGTGGTCACCCAGCCTGATCGGCTTGGTTTTTTTACCATTGCCATCAATCCAGCCGGTCAAGTTTAGTTCAGGGGCCAGCTGTCCGAGGATCCCGTATTGCCTGCTTGCTTCAGCTGTTGGCGCGTCGGACAACAAGGGCAGGACAAGCAATCCCCCAACCAGCAATAGAATCAACAATAATGCGCTCAATAGGGCGGCGCCTGCAAAACGTCTTTTCTTACCTTTGCTCTCAGGTTTTATCTTCATTGAATTTACCTCGGCTCTTTGAATTTTACGTCAACCTCGATTGTAACCAACCGTGGCTACGTTTGCTCACTTATTGGATTTTACTACATAATCAATGGCCTTTTTCAGCGTATTTGCTGAAAACATGCCCCGAAAACGATGGGTTACGTTCCCATGGCCGTCCATGAGCAGGGCGAAGGGGAGCGCCGTTCCGCCGTATTTTTCCAGCAACTTTCGATGGCCGTCATTGAAATCGGTCATATCGATCCGCAATGGTATGAGTTGCGCCTCTCGGGCTGCCTGCACAACGTCTTGATTCGTATAGGTTGTTTTTTTTGAGAACTTCACAATTCAGGCACCACTCGGCCGTGAATTCAATTAATACCGGCAGCCGCGCTGCCTGCGAGTTTTGCAAGGCTTCAGATGTGAAATCCTGCCAATTGATGTGATTTCCCGGCCGTGTCAGAAGCACGATAAATAAAATTGCTGCCATGGCATTGACAGAGAACATTTTCCCCGACCATCCCGCGGACTGCCTGAATATCGTTATGGCCCAGATGACCACGGCGGTGTAGAAAAATCCCCATAACACAGCGCGAAAAGCTTCAGGTATCAAAACTCGTCCGAAGAATATGGCGCCGGCGAGCAAAACGAATGCCAGAATCTGTTTAACTCGAATCGTCCAGACACCTGCAAAAGACAAGCGATTCAACAGACCGGGCCACAACAGCAAAACAATATAAGGTGTCGCTAATCCAAATCCGATCCAGGTGAATATCAGGATAATGATCCCGGCCGGCTGGGTTAAGGTATAGGCCAGCACCGATCCTAAGAAAGGACCGGAACATGGTGTCGAAAGAATTCCGGCAAGCGCACCGATGAAAAAGGCCCCCGAGTACCGATAAATCGGAACCCGATAAACCAGTGCCGGTATGCGGACAGACCACCCGGCAAATGTGGCCACCCCCGTAAAGCAGAAAAAAGCGGCCAGAGCGGCCAGAAACCATTTGGATCTGAACAGGTCACCCCAGGCAAGTTCCAGATAGGCGGTGGCCCCGCCGATAAGCAAGAAGAAACTAATGGTGCCTGCGAGCAGTGATGCCGCAGCCAGGATTCTCGATTGGGTATCCCCCTTTATTTCTTGCAATATGATCCGAATTTTGACTGGAATGACCGGCAGTACGCAAGGGACAAAATTCAATAGTACGCCGGCCCCAAAAGCAAGCAGGCTATAGGTGATCAGCTCCGTCATTTTGTGGGATTCTCCGTCAGTTTTGCCACTGCTCCAATCTGCTGTGAAAACAACGCCGGGTCTTTTGCAGGAAGGCTGCAGTATCCTTTTTCGCAAACATAAGCCGTGGTTTTTCCGCCGATTGGAAACTTCCCCTTGGCAACCGGAACGAGTTCGGCATGGGATTCTAATTCTTTGCCGGCGGCGACAACAATCAAGGCCCTGTTTGGGAGAAACTGCTTTCTAAATTCCCTTAAAAACGGCTCAGCCTCCTCTTTTTTCCCTTCCGGGGCAACGATGACGATCTCTTTGGGGCTATCCAGATAAAAGTCGAGGGATAGCAGCATCTCGGAAAGGGCTATCTGATTGGATTCCGTTCCGCCGAGAAAGGACATCAGGGCCCTTTCGGCGCGTTTGCGATAGTCGTCTTTGAATGTGAATTCGGCCAGACGCAACAGATTCAAGATGGCTACGGAGTTACCGGACGGTTCGGCGCCGTCGTAGCCGGGCTTTTCCCGGACAATCAGCTTTTCATGATCGCTGCTGGTCATGAAAAATCCGCCGTTCTGACTGTCTTCGTAATATTTTTCTAAAACCGTATCCAGTTCAATGGATTTCTTGAGCCAGCGAATATCATGGGATGCCTCGTAGAGATCCAACAGCGCGGCGATGAAAAATGCATAGTCATTCAGATACGCTTTGTGCTTGGCCCGGTTATCTTTATAGCTTCGGTAAAGGCGATTTTTAATATACAGTTTATCCAGGATGATCTGCGCCGCTTTGGCGGCCCGCTCGATGTATTGCGATTCTCCCAGAATCAGTCCGGCCCGGGCATGGGCTGAAATCATCAATCCGTTCCAGGCCGTCAGAATTTTTTCGTCCCGCAAGGGAGGGGGACGTAGGCTTCGCTGTCGATACAGAAGTTCTTTGGATTCTTCAATGACCGTGAGCAGTCGGGCTGCCGGAATTTTCAGGGATTCAGCGACAGCGGCTGCTGATTTGGGGGTATGCAGAATGTGACGCCCTTCAAAATTGCCGGCCGGGCCCACGGCGTAATAGGTTTTAACTACGTCGGCCCGGTCTTGACCCAGCACGTTTTCCAGTTCTGCGGGCATCCAGGTGAAAAAATAGCCCTCCTCTCGATGACCTTCTGGAGACAAGCTGTCGGCATCTGTTGCCGAATAAAAAGCACCTTGGGGCGACGTCATTTCCCGGTCCACATAGCGCAGAATTTCTTCGGCAACCCGTTTGAATTTTTCATCTTTCGTCACCTGAAATCCCTCGAGATAGGCCATAATCAGCAAGGCATTGTCATAGAGCATTTTCTCAAAGTGGGGAACCAGCCATTGGCCGTCAATTGCATACCGGTGAAAACCGCCGCCGACATGATCGTAGATCCCTCCATCAGCCATTTTTTCAAGGGTTAATTTGGCGATCTCCAGAACCTTTTCATCCCCGGTGCGACGGTAATATCGCAAAAGAAAGCGAACCGGGAGACTACTCGGGAATTTAGGCGCTCCCGATATGCCGCCAAAAACCGGATCAGATGCAGGTTTATAGTATGCGACGGCCTGGTGCATGAGATTGCTGTCGGGCAGCTGGTCTCCAGTCTTCGGACTAAGCGTCTGTTCAATGATAGAGGCGAGTTGCTGACTCGATTTTTTTACTTTATCCTGCTGGGTATGATAGATTTCATCGAGTTTTTTCAGAAAGGTCAGAAATCCCATCCCTATTCCCCTGTCGCCGTCTCGGGCCGGAAAATAAGTGACGCCGTAGAAGGGCTTGCGGTCCGGGGTCAGCCAGACGGTCATCGGCCATCCCCCTCTGCCGGTTATGGCCTGAACCGCTTTCATATAGATCGCGTCAAGATCCGGTCGTTCTTCCCGGTCAACTTTGACGGCAACATAGTTTTGATTCATGTAGCGGGCAATTTCCTCGTCCTCAAACGACTCTTCTTCCATCACATGACACCAGTGGCAGGTCGAATACCCGATACTGAGAAGCACCGGGCGATTCAGGTTCTTAGCGGTTTCAAAGGCTTCATTTCCCCATGGATACCAGTTGATGGGATTGTGAGCATGTTGGATGAGATAGGGGCTTGACTCAAGAAAAAGTCGATTCGTATATTTGCCCCAACCATCCGGCCGTTTGTGCTTTGTCCTGGGACGATAATCTTTACCCCGGATTTCTTTTGCCTGTTCAAATTTCTTCAGAATGTCCTGGCCATATTTTCCGACACCCGGGGGAGCGCCAAAAGGACTTGGTCCGTTGGTTTGCTCGAAAGCCGCCCATCCCAGATAGGCAACCGTTGCAGTTGCTGCTGAAGCCACAGCAAGGCATATCCATATTTTTTTTTGACTGTTTTCATTTTTCTCCTGCCAGTGCGAGCAAAAGGCCGCGTTCTAACCACAAGTTCACTTTCACGCCACTTTCAAATGTTTCTGAAAATCTGGCAACATCCGTAATATCCAGTGGTATTTTAAGCTGATAAACGGTGTAATATTTTTGAGTCAGCTTATTTTGCAATTTTAGCTGGGCCGCTAATTGACCTTTCAGTGAGCAATAACGACCCCCGATCAAGCTCCATGTATCATGGGAGAAGCTTGCGGAATCGATAATATAAAAATCCAGTTTTGAGAGATATTTTCTAACTTCCGCAATCGAACTCGATTCGATTTCCACGTCCAGGTTTTTATTGTGATTGTATGCAATTTCAGTAATCAGTTCGTCCATGGAGGTTGAGCGGTTCGGGGGGGTGACCACTACGAATACTAATGCCAATAAACTTGCTGCGACAGCGACTTGAGCCCACGTGGCGCGAAATTTAAACTTCGTGGTATTCGAGGTGAAGCGTCTTTTCAGAATATTCTGCAATTGCAGCTCCTGCCTGCTTGAAAGCTGATACTCCTCATAGTATTCTTTAATATTTTCTTTTAAAGTTTTCCCCATTTTGTCCCCTTTTTTCTTCTTGCACCGAGCTGATTTTTGATTTTTAATTTCAATCGGTGCAACCTGGACAACAAGGTGCCTTGAGGAATGCCTAAGTCACCTGCGATTTCTTTCACGGTGAATCCTTCGACGGCCCAAAGAAATAAAATCTCCCGCTCATGGGGATTTAACATGCTGAGAATTAATTTCGTCTGCTCCCGACTTACGATAATGTCATCTAGGGACCTCATATCGATTTGAACGACCGTGTTTTCTTCATTGAATTCATAAAGCTGTCGATTGTCATCTTTTCTTTGATCATCAATGAATTGATTTCGAATCATTCTACGAAAGTAGGCCTTGAGATCCCTAATCCCCGAGTTATCAAGTTTGACATACTTTTCGAGGCAGCTTTGCAACAGGTCGCTCGCTGCATCTTCGTCGCCGGTTAACACGATGCAATAGCGAAAAAATGTATTCAGCTCTTCTAAACTAAACATATGCCGTGCTTTGAGTATGGCTAATTGACCTCCGCCAGAATATTCGGCAGCACCTCGCCGCTCTAACCAATAAGACGTAAATGGTGTACCTTTAATTGCATTATTTTTAGGAATTTTGATTCCTTGACTGGATTATTCCGACAAGTAATTGAATTAACAATTGCACTTTGTTTAAATAAATCCTAAGTTTATGGGACCATTAGTTGTCCAAAGAGCTGAAGAATCAAGTCGTTGATCTCATGTCCGGGCTTGCAAAAACTCGCATGAGAACCAATTGACAAGCACCGGCTGCCTTATAGCTTCAGAGTCGCTGTTATCAGGCCGATCTGCAATTCTGTTCAGCTAAAAAGGAAATTAAAATACATGGATTCCAGGGAAAGAACCTTCATGGCGTTAGATTATCAGGAACCGGACAGAGTGCCTTTGGACTGCTGGGCTTCGCCGGGAACCAAACAAAAAATCCATTCCCAACTGCAGCTGTCGTATGACGATTTTCTGGATAAGTACGATATTGATCTGCGCTATATCCAAGGACCGGAATATATCGGGCCGGGCCTCAAAACCGCTGACGGCCTTGAATCGGATATTTGGGGTGTCCGCCGCAAGCCGGTATCCGTATTGGTGAGTGACGGGACCGCGTCATTTGAGGAAGTGTATAAAGAAGTCGTAGAGAGTCCGCTGAAAAAATATACCACGGTGGAAGAAATAGTTGACTACCCCCATTGGCCCTCGGCGGACTGGTTCGATTACACCGCTATCGAGCAGCAATGTGATGAAATTCGCGACCGGGGAAGGGTCGTCGTTTTTATGGGCGACCGGCTGAACCGGTTCGCGCAGCTCAAACCGGCCATGTATCTGCGCGGCATGAGTCAGGTTTTTTTTGACATGATGGAATCACCGGACATCGTTGCATCCATATTTGAGCATATCGTATCTTTTTACCTTGAATATGAAAACCGGATCCTGGAAGCCGCCAGGGGAAAAATCGACATTCTGGTCACGGGCGATGATTTCGGCATGCAGAAGGGCATGATGATTTCGCCCGCCATGTGGCAGGCGATGCTGGCAAAGGGATTTTCAGACTATATCAGAGCTGCCAAAGACCATGGGGCGAAGGTGATGCACCATACCTGCGGATCGGTTTGTGAGATCATCGAAGATTTTATTGATTGTGACCTGGACATTTTGCAGTCGGTTCAGCCCGAAGCTTCAGGTATGGATCCCGGCCGCCTCAAAGCGGATTTCGGCGACCGGCTTTGCTTTCAAGGCGGGATTTCCATACAGAAGATTCTGCCTTTTGGGAATTCGGATGAGGTACGCGACCATGTCGCGTCCGTGCTTGGGCAGATGATGCCCGGCGGGGGGTATATCGCCGGCACGGCTCATAACATTCAAGCCGATACGTCGATTGAAAATATTGCAGCACTTTTCGAGGCTTATCATGACTGCGGTCGCTATTCGTAGAATTAAGAATTTGGTGCGGTATAATGAGTTTAGACTATTATATATGCATGAACCACGAAATACACGAAATACACGAAAGACACCAATTTACGCAATAGCGCTTTTCTGGCTTTTGTATGTTTCGTGTATTTCGCGGTTCATCTAACATCAAGCAATTAAAAAGTTTCATTTTCGATTAGATCGGCATTTGTTTGGCCGACGGCAACACTGACACCTGATACCTCAATCTGGCAGCCGCTTCAATTGTTCTTTAAGCGCAACCTTCATAATTTTACCGCTGTGATTTCTGGGAATCTTATCGACGATTTTAAGTTCTTTAGGAATTTTGTAGCCGGCTATTTTATTCCGGCAATGGATTTTGACCTCCTCCAGGGATAAAACAAATCCTTGTTTTAGAATGACCACCGCGGTCACCTTCTCGCCCCAACCACCGGGGTCCGGCATTCCAATTACAGCCAGATCGGCGACGGCCTGGTGCTTTCCCAGTACCGCTTCCACTTCGCGGGGGTAGACATTTTCGCCGCCGGTTTTAATCAACTCCTTTTTCCGATCCACAAAATAGACAAAACCGTCTTGGTCCATTCTGGCCAGATCTCCCGTGTGCAGCCAATCGCCGGAGTACAGCGTCCGGTTGGCCGCATCATTGTTCCAGTATCCTGGGATGCATGTTTTCGAGCGAACCATGATCTCGCCGACCCTACCGGCCGGAACAGGCTTTTGCCGCTCATCCCAGATCTGAAGATCGATTTCCCCTATCGGCCGGCCGCAACTGTACGGTTTTGAGAAATAGTCTTCACCGGTAATGACCGTTGCCGGTCCGGTGACTTCGGTTTGGCCGTAAATTCCCATATACCGGCAATCGAATCTCTCGCAGAAGACTCGCATGCGCTCGGCATGGTCCGGCCCCGCACCCCCGGCTCCGATGATATAGCGCAGCGCGGGAAAGGTAAGCTGCTCCCGGTTAGCAATTTCTGTCAGGAGGGTATCGTAGGGCGGAACCAGCATGGTGATGGAAACCTGCTTTTTCATTATGGTAGACACCAGATATTGCGGGTCGATTTTTCCCGGCACCACGTTGGCGGCGCCATGGTTCAGCGTCGCACGCGTTCTGATCAATCCTGCTTGATGAAAGTAGGGCATAAAGGCGAGATAGACATCATCTTGGTGGATTTCCAGGGCTTCAGCCGTGAGCCGATCAATCATTACAGATCCTGCATGGGTTTGCAAGGCACCCTTGGGACGTCCGGTAGTTCCGCTGGTATAAATCAAAAGAACCGGGTCCGTATCCGACAATTTGGGTTCAGCGGCCGGCAGGCGGCGCGCATCCGCCAACTCATCGGTCGAGTAGACAGCTTCTTCAACTGTGCCGATTCCAATGGCAAACCTGATCGATTCGCATCTCTCGGTCAAAGTTTCCAACAGGGCTTGGTGGCTTTCACTTATGATCAAGGCCGAAGCCACCGCATCGTCAAGGGCTTGGACCAGTTCGTTGTCCGTATGCCGAGTATTCAATACCAGCAGGATTGCTCCGATTTTGGCCGCTGCATAGTGATAGACGATATAGTCCGTGCAATTGCCAGCCAAAATGCCGATACGATCTCCTTTTTTCAAGCCCAGATCCTCAAGCGCACCGGCTATGTATGAGACCCGGTCCCAGAACTCTTTAAAAATTACAAGATCATGCAGGGAATCAAAAGCCGTGCGATTGCTATACTTGCGGACCGCTGCATATAGGATATCCTGTATTAACGCCATCAAAGCCTCTGTTTGCCGGTGTTGTTCTGACGCTTACCATGTAGGTTCACACGAGCGGCGGCCTCCGGCTAAAGGACAGTCGTTCTGATCGGAAAAGAAACTGCGCAAAATCAAGGCAGATTCGATTAACTCATTTGCCGTTTCGTCCTCGTCCTCGTGCTCGTCCTCGAAGCTTTTGAGCCTCTAGGTATCGAGGACGAGGACGAGCACGATTTAAAATCCCTTTCTTGGGTTTAAAAAAGACGAAGAGCACGAGCGCTACATCTGGCCAAAAAAACGGCCAGTCTGATCAAAGAAAAAAAACTAATGAACATCGAACATCGAACGTCCAACATCGAACATCGAATAATGTATCCTGTCTATTATGAAACGACTGAGCGAAGCGATTCCACCATTCGTCAATCGACATTCGTCATTCGTCATTCCATGACGTCACTCCATCGGGGGCAGCCAGTGGTGGGACGGGTTTTTGACCGGCATGCGGTACATCACCGGATCCCTGCCATACACCTCCAACTCAACGGTGTCTCCCAAGGTCAGCAGGGCCCAGGATCCAGCCGCGTGGGGGTGAGTAGTGAAGGTTTCGCTCAGAGACTGCAGACTAAAATGGGGGATTCCGTCCATGGAGTGCAGCTGGTTCCAGTGGACGTGGCCGGATACCACTGCGATAACCTTCTCGCTGTCTTCAATCAGACGGCGTGCCAGGTGTGCATTGCGGTGCTGCTCGCCGTGGGCATAGCGACGCTCGAAATAGTAGTTGCCCACCATCGAACCGGTATCCACCGGCATATGTGAAAACACAACGCTGGGCAGATCGGTGGCTGCCAGATCGGCGGCCAGCCAGTCCAGGTCCTCTGGTTCCAGGCGGAACCCTTTTGCTTCATGCAACTTGCAGGATGCATTCCAAAAGACCAGATGCCAGCCGTCCACGTTCAGGCTGTGGTGTTGCAGGGACCGGCCTAAAATTGTCTCATGGTCTGCGATGGACAGGTGAACCACATCGTGGTTGCCGATTATATGCCGGCGGTCTTTGGTCAATAATTTAAAGGCAGCGCCAACCCGGGCCAGGTGTTTGCGGTCGGTTACCGGGTCGGTGTTGCTGATGCGGTCACCCAGATCGACCACCAAGCCGATATCCATTTCATTAACCTGCCGAATAAATTTATCGAGCAGCTCAAGCGCCTCGTCACCTTTCTTGCTATAGCGATCAGGGCCATGGTGGATGTCCGTGATGACGGCTATTTTCAGGGTGTTTTGCATAGTAGCTTCTTAGATGTGAATTCTTTGAATTCTATGTAATTATATTTTGATCACGAAAACGCGAAATTTTGAAAGCACGAAATTTGGCACTCTTTTTTTCGTGTTTTCGTGCTTTCGTGATTGATCTTTTGGGTTATTGCATGTCCGGGTTAGGTTTACCAATTCCAATCATTTCACCGCCGCAGCAATCTTGGGAATGTACATCACCAGCTCCGGAAATAATATAATCAAGGCCAGCACCATGAAATCGGCGATGAGAAACGGCATGATGCCCCGGAATACAGTACTTACCGGAACATTGGTGACGCTGCCCACAATAAATACGTTCAATCCCAGGGGAGGCGACACGAGTCCGATTTCCGCCGTTTTGACAAATACGATCCCCAGCCATACCGGATGGTATTCAAGGCTCATCATTATCGGAAAAACCAGCGGCAAGGTTAGAATCAGAATCGCCAGCTGATCGAGAAAAAACCCAAGGATCAAGTACATCAGGATAAACGCCAGAAAAATCCACCAGCGGCTCATACCCGAGGTGTGAATGGCCGCGATCAGATCCTGGGTCGATCCCGTCAACGTCAGAAATACGCTGAAAACCATAGCGCCGATGATGATGATAAAAATCATGGCGCTGTTGCGGGTGGCATTCGTCAGCGCGGCGTTAAAGTCGCTCCAGGTCATGCGCCGCTTGATGACCGCCAGCAGAAGCGCCACCAGGGAGCCGACCGCTCCCGCCTCCGTCGGCGTGATGACGCCGGTATATATCGAGCCGATCATCACGACCATCAGAGCGATCACCGGCCAGATCGGAATCAATGAGACGGCCTTCTCTCTGAGAGAGTAAACCCGTTCACCGGCCGGTGCGGCCGTAGGCCGTATTCTGGTAACGGCAAATATGGTGACCGCATAGCCGGCCGCCGTCATAAGACCCGGCACGATACCGGCCAGCAAGAGCTGACTGACCGAGGTTTCGGTGAAAATTCCAAACAATACCAGCCCGATGCTTGGGGGAATCATCAGGGCTAACGTGCCGACGGTGGCGACCACGCCGGTGGCGAACGCCTGGTCATAGCCATAGCGTTTCATTTCGGGGTAAGCGGCCGAGGCCAAGGTCCCGGCCGAGGCGCTGCTCGATCCTGAAATTGCGGCCAGAAGAACGCCGGCGGATACGGACGCAAATGACAGCCCGCCCCGCAACCGGCCCAGCCACAGATGACAGGCGGCAAACAGTTCCCGCGTCACCCGGCCGGCGGTCAGAAATTCGGCCATCAGGATGAACATGGGAATGGTCGACAGAGAAAAACTGGCAGCCTGCTCATAGGGTGAAGATTTCAAAACCCCGAGGGTGGTCTGCAACCCTACGATAACCAGCAGGCCGACTGAGCCTGAAACCAGCAGGGAAAATCCAACCGGCATGCTATTCAACAGCAGCAGAAACAGCAGTATAATGACCAAAATCAAGGTGAGACTCATAGCTCGCCTTCTGGCTGATCGTCCCGGCGCAGCGGCGGAGCAAATACTTCATAAATCAAGCGCAACGCCATCAGGCCGCAGCCCAGCGGCACCCAGACATAACTCCAGTAAATGGGAAATTGAACAGCGCCGAAAAGCTTGTCCTGGTTGACAAACTTATCGACGGCCTCGAGGCCGGAAATATAGGCAATGGCGCCAAAGGCGATGCCGCCTAGTGCGGCATTGCACCTTTCAGACAGACTGAATGGGATTTTCTGCCGGTATTGATCCAGTAACTTGAGCCGAATATGCCCCCCGATGATATAGGTGCGCGGCAGGGCCATAAATACAAGTATAACCAGCAGGTAAAACTGGGTGAACTCATATTGACCTGTAATCGGGCTGCCAAACAGGTAGCGGCTCAGCGCATCGGCACTGATGGACAGCATCATCACAAAGATCGAAATTATGGCCACAGCCATGTAGATTTTCTCGAAAAACGCTAAAAAGCGGCCAAGGCCTTTTTCTCGGTAATGATTACTGTTCATTGAGATAACGCTTAAAGGCCTCGAGAATTTTATCACCGGGCAAGTTGCGGCTTTTCATCTGATCCAACCAGACCTTTTCCACGGATGCCAGCTTGACATTCATCTGTTCGAGAACGGCCGGGGACAGGGTGTAGATATTTTTGCCGGCTGCTTTCATTTTTTCGTTGGACTTGGCGACAACCTTGTCGAAGATTGCGGCAGCCCCCGCCCCGGTGGCTTCGCCCGCTTTGCGCAATATGGACTGTGTCTCGGGTGACAGACCCTGCCACACATTTTCGTTGATCAGGGTGGCAAAAGCCACGGAGCCCAGACCGGCGTTGACCGTGGAGCTGTTCAACACTTCCTGCAGGCTGTAGGCACGCCAACCGGGGATCGTATAGATCGCTCCGTCCACGGTGCCGCGCTGCAGGGACAGGTAGAAATCACTCGGGCCGATCGTTACCGGGGTTGCACCGAGGGCCTTGGCCGTCAGCTCCATGATGGCGCCGGCGGTGCGCAATTTTTTGCCCTTGATATCATCCAGACTGGTGATCGATTCCTTGGCGGTCAGCTGAAGCTGGTAGACGGGCGCCAGGGACACCCACAACGGCCGCACGCCATGGCGCAGAAACTCGGCTTCCAGCAGCTCCTTGTTGGCCAGCTTGGTATAGGCCCGGGTGTCGGTTGTGACCTCGTTGAACAGGCCGGGCAGCATGGCGGCGCCGGATAGCGGCATCCGGTCCGACACATAAACCACTCCGCAGACGGCAATGTCGGCCACCCGGTTCTTCACGGCATCCAGCATCCCGGAGGCCTTGGCCAGCTGTTGGGCTGGAAAGTGCTTGATTTTAATGGTTTTATTCGACATCTCGTCGACTTTTTTGATAAAGGCCTGGGAGCCGGTCTTGGAAGCGAAATGCGTCAGCGGGAACTGATCGGCCAGTCGCAGGGTTACGGATTCTGCCATGACATTTGTCGTTGCGAATAAAATAAGTGCGGTCAACAGGGCTAATCGTTTTGCTTTGTTCATCGTCTTTCCTCCTTTTCGGTTGGGAGAATTAAGAGTGAATGGGCACAATTGTATAACCGGAGGATATCGCAGGCAATCTGCTAGGATTGAGATATATTGACAGAAAGATATAGCATCCTGAAAAAAGCCAGTCAAAGATTTAATTGTACCTGGTTATCCAGAATGCTCAATTACGCGGGAATTCAATTCCCTGAATCGGCAGGAGGGGTTAACGGCGTGGGGACAACATAAATAGCAATCCCGTTTCAAGGATATTGCTACCTAAGAAAGAAGCAAGGTTTTATAAGGTTTATTCGAAAATCGTCGAAAATTAATGGTCATCCATAAACAGTAAGATGCTCAGAACGGTAAGGCTTCCCAGGACCCCGGCGAAGACCGACAAAGTCCCGATGGCCCACATCATACTGGAGAACCAAGCAGACGCATTTGTGTGCTTCAAAAAGGTATAAAATCTCCAACCGGATCCGAAACAAATCAACACGGTACCGGCGATAAATAATGGTTTTCTCATTTCTTTCCCCTAAGTTAGGCTTGGAATTGAATTCTCGTGGATATAAACTATTTCCGGCGAAGGAAACCTTGTGTAAGTGACCCTCGCCGGCTAAGTTGCTTTTTTTGATTAACAATCTATTAATCGGAATTTAATTGAAAAACTTTAAGAAAAATTGTGCTCAAATGCAGGATGGGCGCTGTCTACCGTGACGGCTAGAGCGGATTGCCCAGCTGAATCAGGAAGACCGGCCCCGATTCATCCAGATATTCGGGCTGAACCACGGGCCAGCCCAAGCCAACCCGGAATGACGACAGCCTGCCCCAGCCGATTTGCAAGGAGGTCACTAACTCAAATCCGGCTCCGATCAGCGTGTCGTCCACGGAAATCGAGTCGTCGGCCGCCCCAACGTCGATAAAGGTGCCCAGCCGCAGACGATGGAGAAACAGCGGCAGGGTTTTATAGCCTTGCTGGAGATTGAGCAGCGGCCAGTAAATTTCCACTCCCGTGGTGTAAGCCTCCTCGGCTTCCAGGACATTGTCTTCAAATCCCCTCAGTGGAAACAGGCGGGTAGGCCTCTGGGTGAAGTACCCTTCGGTCAGGTTGCCCCCGACGCGGAAGGTATTGTGACCGGGATTGATGCCTCCCCAGGTTTTGCCCGCCAACAAATGAACGGAGGTGAATATCTTTTCGCCGAACCACAGATCGAAGCCACCGAAGAGCGATTGACTGCCGCTGGTGAACACATCCAGATTGACCCAGCCCCGATGGCGTCCGATCTCTCGTCCCAGGCTCAAAGATCCCCAGAATTCGTCTTTATTTTCACGGGAACCGGTTCGCGGTTCGTACCAGCGGCCGTTGGCCGCGACTTCCAGGCCCGGTATCAGGCCCGGCTGCCAGGCGCCTCTGACTTCGTTGCGTTCCTCGTCCACGGTGGTGGCATTTTCAGGCGAGTAGGCGATTGCGTAGCGGTTGAAGCGCAAGCCGATATCCGCTGCATTTGCACCGGCCGCCACCGAAAAGAAATCCAGATCAAACGAGTAACGCGCACCGGCGTCTACGCGATATCTTCCGGTGACGTCATGTCCGGCCGTCACCAATCCTATCTGAAAGTCGTTTGCGGAGACAAAACCGTCCGGCCTGACATAGTTCGGCCAAATGCTTTTAAAGGGCGTGTAAGGTTTGGCCGCTTCCGACTCAGGACTGCGTGGGGTAGCGGCCGGCTCCGGTTCTTTTGAAGAAATTGTGACTGGCGGAAGATCTGCGGCTTGATACTCCATGATTTGCCAACCACTGGATGTCAGACATAAAAATTTATTCATGCGCGGCAACACCGCCGCCGTCGGACAGTGCGTAAGCTGGCGCATGTCGGCCGCATGAATTTGAAAACGACCGGATACGTTGGAAGCAAAAACCAGACGATCATTTTGCCACCAGGGGTCCATTTCGATGGACGGCGAGGAGGTGATGCGGTGCCATTGATCGTCGTACACCCAGATATCCCAGTTGCCCCCGATATTGGCAGCCACGGCAATGCGGCCGTCGTTTGCTTTCACCGGACCCGACATCCCCAGAACCCCCGGCGGAGACTGCACGAAGACCGCTTCTGTTTGTTGGGTTCTGTAAAATTGTTCCAGCCAGAGAGATTGTTGATCCGGCAGTAGAACCAAACCGGGTTTGGGGCCCCGGCGGCTGACGGCCACGTTGCCCGGGCCCGGATCCCAGACGTGATTGGCACCGAACACCAGGGGCGTGGTATTGCGATATTCGTATAGGCGCACTCGTCCGCGCCGGCTGTATTCCGAAAGCCTTATGCCGTCTTTTGGGGTCGAATATCCATAGCGGCCTCTGGCCCGCCGGCTGACGACCCCCGGATATATGCCGGTGAGGTTCCAGTAAACGAACGGCTCCGGTCAATAGCCGGTGATGGTCAGGCCGCCGCGGCCGGTTTGCTTTGTGCGAACCAGTTCGGTGCGAAACGTTTCCCAGAGATCCGAATAAGATTTTCCATAGACATCACGGGCTTTGTTTTCGATTTCGATCGGCACCAATCCCTTGCCGTGCAACCGGATGAAATTCAGTATCGGCTCCCAACCATGATGCTGATAGATCCATTGAATGAACGGAATGCCGAAAATGCGATAGCTGTTCCGGCCGGGCCATTTCTCGGGATGGTGACTGATATCGTCCATATCCGGCGGTGGGATGTTTTCGAACAAAGCGGAATCATACGGATCTTGGTGCTGTTCGCCGGTGTAAATCCGGTACAGTAAATGACAGATACCCGCTTTAATCCACTCCGGTAGAATTTTATTGGGTGACATCAACTGCCCAAATATTTTTTCAGCGGCGCTGTAAATACCGGAACGTTCGCTGTATATGGCCTGCAGACACAACCCTTTAAAAAAGTAGTAGGTCCATGGATCGGCTTGCAGGTAGCCGTCCTCCAGCACACCGGGCGCCCTCAGGGGGATGCGGATTTCACGGTGCGGAATCGTCTTGACGTCAACGGCGGGTCGGTCCAGATTGTTGTCGACGATGACATGCAGGGGATATTTGATTGACAGGCCTTGTCCGGCAAGAAAATCTCGCATGGCGGGATATTTATCGAGCAGCCGGTTTGCGATCCGGTCTTCTTCGGCCGGATAGTACAAAAAAAGGCCATCGGACTCCCGGTAGACCAGGGCGCCCGGCGCATGAATCGGGAGTAAAATGAAAACAACAGCCGCAAGGACAATACGATTGATCAAATTCTGACTCCGCTCGACAGATAGTGGCAACAGTAGAATTCAATTATATCTCAAGAAGTTCAAAATGGCAAAAGCACTAAAATGCAAAGATGTCGTTATGGACTGTGATTTTGTCGCACGCGCCGAAACAGAGGAAGAGGTATTGAAGCCGGCAGCCGAACATGCCGGTCCGGCCGACGGCCTGACTGAAATGTCGGATAATGTGGTTGCCAAAGTCCGTGCTGCAATTCATGATGAATAGCGAGCAATAAGTACCTGTCTTTAATTTGACTATAATTCTTAATTTTCGAAATTGTGAAATGTTGTCAAAATGTGTGAAATTGCATAAAGTATTGTAAAGATTTAATTTTCCTTTGAATTTTACCACAAATCTGATATTATGTGACTGTTGCATCCCATTCGACCGGCATCTGAAATTTGAAAGTACCTGAATGAAGTTAAAACTGGGTCAAAAAGGAATTGGATGAAATACTATTTTTTCATAATCAGCAAAGCCGGTAATCGAGCTAACCCGACGCCCTCAGGAATCATTATTTCGAATCCCCGCCCTTTATATAATCTATTTCATTGTGAAATTTTCATGGATCATTAAGCCATGAATCCGCGATATACTGATTGTCGGCATCACGCGCCTGATAGCGCTCGTGGATCTCCGCAGATATTTACGGCAAATATCACATCACCTGGCAAGGCCGAACCAGTTGCAATATAGCTGTCAGCCGTTGCTGCGGGGCGCGTTCTAAAAATTTAATGGCTTTTAAAATTTATAAAAGCAAATTTAAGGGGATATTCTTATGGGTATTTACAATAGATTTATGTGGGTGATTCTGGTTACCTTGCTGATTGTCCTGCCAGGCACCGTACTGGCAGTGGATACCGATTGGAACAATAACGGCGGTGACCGGCTCTGGAGCAATGGGGCCAATTGGGCACCCGGGGTTCCCTCCTCGGCTGACAAGGCCGCTATCCGGGCCAGTATACCCGGCCCGATTGTCGATTCAGGCACCTCGGCGGTGGCGGCCAACGTCGTTCTGGGTGACTGGTCCAGCGTGGGGGACACGCTGGATATGACCGGCGGTTCGCTTACAACCGTCGGATGGTTTATTATCTCTTACGGGACCGTCAATGACGCGACGCTGAATCTCAGCGGCGGTGCCATAACGGTCGGCTCTCACCTTGATGTCGGATTCCAGGGCACCGGCCATATGAACATGACTACCGGCTCGATCACCGTCACCGGTGCATTCGGGCTCGGCACCAACGGCGGTTCAGGCGATGTATTCTTAGACGGCGGGACGATCAGCTGCGCCTCGTTCACCATGACCAGCGGCAGCTGGCTCGACGTTTCCGGCGGTACGCTGATTGTCGACGGTGATGCAACGGCCACGATCAACAGCTATGCCGGCAACGGCTGGATTACCGCCTACAACGGCTCAGGCAGCTTGAACGTGGAATACGGTGCTGCCAATCCCGGCAAAACTACGGTAACGGCGACTTTGCCCACCACGCCGCCGGCCAAAGCCGCCAATCCCAGCCCGCCGGATGCCGCCACAAACGTATCGACACTCCCGACGCTGTCATGGTCACCCGGCAGCGGTACGGTATCCCACGATGTGTATTTTGGAGCGACCAGTCCGGGGGAATTCCAGGGGAATCAGACGATCAACACCTTTAGTCCCGGGAATCTTGCCCTGGATACCGTTTATTACTGGCGTATCGACGAAAAAAATGCCCTGGGCACAACCACCGGCGATGTCTGGAGTTTTACAACCACCGCCGACAGCAGCTACAGCCTTGTGGGCAAGGTGATGGCCGGCTATCAGGGCTGGTTCAACGCGCCGGGAGATGGAACCTCCTTGGGATGGATTCACTGGGGCAGCAGCGGTGATTTTACGCCGGACTTGTGCACGGTCGATATGTGGCCGGATATGTCGGAATACACTCAAGGAGAAAGGTTTCCGGCCAGCCAATTCAATGACGGGATCAAACGCTCCGTGTTCAGCTCCCACAATCAAACGACCGTCAACCGTCATTTCCAATGGATGAAGGATTACGGCATCGACGGCGTGTATTTGCAGCGCTTTGCCAACGGACTGACCCCCGGAAGTTCTAAGTTAGCCCACAAAAACGATGTGCTGGATTACTGCAAGAACGCCGCCAATCTGCACGGCCGAAAATATGCCGTGATGTACGATCTTTCCGGCCTTGCTTCCGGCGGTGACATACAGATCGTTGTCGACGACTGGAAGTCCCTGGTTGATAACGGCAAAATCCCGCAAGTCCAGAGTCATGACCCCGCTTATATCTTTCACCAGGACAAGCCGGTGGTCGCGGTTTGGGGTTTGGGTTTTTATCGGGTATACGAGGGCCAGGAAACGCACGACCTGATCGATTTTCTCAAGAACGACCCGGTTTATGGCGGTTGCACGGTGATGCTGGGGGTCGATGATGACTGGCGCACCAATACCGACTCGTTATTCCAGCAGACCCTGCAGCTGGCAGATATTGTCAGTCCATGGATGGTTGGAAGATATTCAGATACCAGCGGCGTCAACAACTGGGCCGCCGGCAAAGGGTCGCTAGACAAGAACTGGTGCGACAGCAACGGCAAGGAGTATCTGCCGGTCATGTTTCCCGGGTTCAGCTGGTACAATCTGAAAGACGGCCCCTTCAACCAGATTCCACGCGAGGGCGGACAGTTTTTGTGGGACCAGGTAAAGGCCAACATCTCCACCATCGGTGCCAGAATGCTGTATGTCGCCATGTTCGACGAGGTGGACGAGGCGACGGCGATCTTCAAGGTGACCAACCATCCACCCAACGTTTCGCCGGCTCAATTTGTAACCCTAGACATCGACGGCTATGATTTGCCCAGTGACGAATATCTATGGCTCGTCGGACAGGCTGCCCGGGGTCTGCGCGGTGAGATACCCGTCGATCAGACCCGGCCGACCCGAACCCTGCCGCCACCCGAGCAGGCCGGCAATCCACTCCCGGTTGACGGTGCGGTCGATGTGGCGATAAATGATGATTTGAGCTGGACGGCCGGCTATTATGCCGATTCGCACAATGTATATTTTGGCACCAACCCGACACCGGATGCCGGTGAGTTTCAGGGCAATCAGTTCTGGACATCGTTTGATCCCGGCACGCTTGCCTACGATACGACCTATTACTGGTCGATTGAAGCGGTCAATGTGGTCGGCACCATCCAGGGTCCGGTGTGGAGTTTTACGACGGCATCGCCCGGCGCCCCCGTGGAAAACTATGCCGATGGCGAGACGACGCTCTCCGGTACCGTGAGCGGATCGCATGGGGACACGACCGCCAGTGACAATTTCTACGAGGCGATCACGGAAGTCGAGTCCGGGGGCAAGCCCAGCAAACGCCACTCCTTGTTAAACCACACCTGGACGATCGACATCGGCTCGGGCGGCAGCCCGGTGCTTTATGTCGAAGCCTATCATACGGTCAATGATGATGGGGATGAGTTTGTGTTCGCCTACTCGAGCGACAATGTCAACTTCACCCCTGTGATCACGGTGAGCAAAACATCGGACAACAACATCGCACAGTATGCCTCGTTGCCGGGCGGCTTGAGCGGTACGGTGTATATCCAGGTAACGGACACCGATCGAAGCCAGGGCAACAGGTCGCTGGATACGGTCTTTGTCGATGAGCTGTATATCGAGACCAGCGCCGGCGGCGAACCGGATACGGAACCGCCGACGCCGGATCCAATGAACTGGGCGGTCAGCCCGCATGCAACCGGCAGCACGTCGATTTCAATGACCGCTGCTACTGCAAGCGACGCGTCCGGTGTTGAATATTACTTTGCCTGTACCTTTGGCGAATGCAACCACAGCGGCTGGCAGGACAGCCAGACCTATGAGGACACCGGTCTTACGCCGGAGACTCAGTACACCTACAGGGTTTCCGCCCGGGATGAAAGCGCTGCTCAGAACGCCACGGTGGAATCGGTCGCAGCGTCTGCGACCACGGATGCGGCACCTGCGCTCCCGGCGGCGCCAAGCAACCTGTCGGCAGCGGCCGCCGCCAAAACCCGCATCGATCTGAGCTGGACCGACAATGCCGGCGATGAGACGAGCTTCAAGATAGAACGTTCGACCCGCAACAACGGCTCTTTTGCGCAGATCGCCACGGTGGGCCAGGATGTCATATCATATAGCGACACCACCGTCCGGAAAAACACGACATACTATTACCGGGTGCGGGCCGCGAATGCATCCGGCGATTCGGCCTATTCCAATGAGGCGAATGCGACGACGCCGAAGTAAAGCCAGCGTTGCAAGTCGGCGGGCTTCAGCGTCAAGAGGCGCACTGAAGCATAAATAAAGCAGGCGCTTCATCCCGCAATGCCGGGGCGTCACGGGGTGAAGTCAGCCTGCGAATTACCTTATGTCCGCAGGCGGAACATCCCAGAATCCGCATTGATGGACATTTCCCAGTGCTCTGCAATTATTAAACCGGCGACTGAAAGTATTCTATTTAGCCGCCGGTTTAATAACCATAATCTTCAATAGCAGGTAGAGGTGATTAATCACAGATCAACGGTTTGTTGCTGGAATCGACATTTTTGGAGCGCAAGCAATAATGAATGCTTCATATTTTCTGAATTTGGTTTTACTGCCGCTCAGCCAATGGTCTCAGCTGGTTGGCAAGCCGTATTCTGACCCA
>Ga0209367_1000637_pt1 | contig 37142 bp, 37 predicted proteins | sample WorMetLIZISLAND2_FD_187412 | JGI IMG/M metagenome (GOLD analysis project Ga0209367, IMG submission 187412) | Marine gutless worms symbiont microbial communities from Max Planck institute for Marine Microbiology, Germany - Olavius geniculatus... ...
AGTCAAGGTCGGTGAAAATCTCGTGCTCCAAGGTAACACCGGTCATTCCCCGATGCACTGTACGCTCCATCACGTAATCCATAGGTCCCAAGAAGAGGTCTGGAGCAATACGACAACCCTGCCTGACGCCACTGTCAACTGCAAAGCAATCGGACATCACTCCATCGACATTGACACAGCTACAGGTATCTGTGTAAAGTGCTTCCATGAGGTCCACAACTTTATTGTCAAGACCATAGCTGCGGAACAAGCACCACAAGGCCTTGCGGTCCACCGAGTCAAAAGCAGCCTTCAGGTCGACAAAAGCGATCCAGAGTGGTCGCTGGAACTCTTTCCTGGTCTGGATAAGGGTATTCAGCGTAATGATGCGATCAACAGTTGAGCGGCTCGGAGTGAACCCACTTTGTTCCAGTCTTCGACGTGAGAGGAGCTGGTCACGGACTTAAAAATTAGGCACAGTATATTTATCTGGCAACCAACAGGATACATATCCGGTCCTACCCGGGCCGGCTATTTATCCGACCGCTGACTTGGACGGCTTTAGCCGATACGATACTGGCTAAGGTCATCCAAGTTGGCGGCGATACAGTGACTATAGGTTTACCGGCAGAAATACTGCGTATAGCCCTACAGCTCATGCGAACACGCCAAGATACCTAATAGGCCAAAAAACTGACAACCTTTTCAATTACGTCGATGTAATGAAACTGTAAAACATGTAGCTATATTGTTTAAACAATTTTAACATTTTAAATGTACAGTTTGTGCATATTTAGTTTAAAACATTTTTTAAAGAATTATTCCAGTATTCAAATGTCCCTCCACATACAGATTGTAATCAAACTGCGTTCACCGTTAGTTATTCCAATCATAGCGATTCGTAATGAAATGAAAACATGCGCAACTTGTTCATATCGACAGACAAAAAAGGTCATTTAACGACGTCAATAGGGCCTATGTAAATCAAGAGAAATTGAAAAATATAATCCATCTCACAAAAAAGAGGAAACTCGTATACTAGAAAGGCATAGATGTAAAAACGTTCCAGAAAAATAAAAAAAAACGTTACAAACGTAAAAACGTGGCAAAAATTTTTAAAAAACGTTTTAAAACGTTGATAAAAAACGTTAGCCTTAATTTGTTCTACTTTTTGCCCAAAACCTAATGCTATAATTGCAGTACAGCTAGAACTAAAGAAAGAGATAAAATTTTATTCAATTTCAATTCAACCGTATAGTCATAAAACCGCGTATCACTAGACTAAGTAAGTAAACTACCACCACTATAGCCTATTAATTTGTTTGTTTGTTTGAAAGCCATTCTCGACGTTCTCGGTAGAATTTGCAAATTTTGGTAAACGTTTTTTGAAAAATTTTTTAAAAACGTTGAGAAAATTAAAAAATGTTTAAAAAACGTAAAAACGTGGCAAAAATAAAAAGCGTAAAAACGTTTTTACATCTATGCAAAAGGGTGCTACTTTTTGCCCCACCCAAATTGTACAGAGTTTAACGGTTGCGTTGAGATCAGAATAATGTTGGGCGACCATTTAGGGCAACTTTTAGGATTAATTACAGACCTTGCGTATCGCTGTCAAGTGCCTGAAGGCTGCTGGTCGCAAGAACGACGATGACCAAGACGTACTGTAGGTGAAGTTGCGACGTCATCGTTCAGATACGAGTATAAGCTGAGCGCTAGCTGAGAGGCCAGGGCAAAATCTCTTCATGCGTTTAACGCCAACAGTCAGCAGCCGAGCGTCTGTATCAATTAGTACAGCCTACAGTGTGTGTCACGCCTCGACGTCTGTTGTCGCAGTCTACGATAGGCCTGTAGAGAATCACTTCGCCGACTGGGAAAAAAGCGAAGCTGTTGAGCGTAGTGGGCGGGCAACAAGTGCGGTTTAGCGTCGTACAAAGTTGCAGCGACTGTTGCTGCGTAGTGCACTGCAGCCAAGGCAACGCTCTGCAGCGACCATGCAGTGGCGACTAACTATAATGCTTAGCGCCATAGCGCGCCCTGCTACCACGCAAGGCAGTCAGCATCGCCGCATTAGAACTAGTCAACTTATAGCTAGTTATCACACGTGTCACAAACACACAAAAAATACCGTTTAAAACTAAAATCAGCCATAGCAAAGTTGTTTTGAAGCGAAATCGCTCTAGTAGGCCTACAAGCGATTTCGGCTATAGCCACCATTTTCTCCGTAGCGTGGTCTGTCGTCTGTCGTCTGCAGTCTGTCACATTCGTGCATCCAACTTAAATCGTTCGACGGATTCGCATGCCATTTGGCAGGTAGGCCTACACAGTATACTTGCGAAGTCCAATGACACATTGTGTTAGATGAGGGTCCTTGACCCTCGATGAAGGAAAGATTTGGCGGTTTGAAATCCATTGTTGTTTGAAATTGTGACTGTTTTTTTGCCTGAGTTATATGACAAAAAACTTCTCTATCTCCCAGCCAGACTTGCGATTGCCTAATTACGATTTACCAGAGGCAGTACCGATCAACGATTTCGCGTTTTACCAACGCAGCATGTATAAGCCTATAGTGCGTTGACGCCATTGCTTCTTTTTATAGCATGGCATTATTGGCACACAGTTACCGTGAAGTCATAGTGAGCAAAACCACATCACACTCACTCCACAGTGGCACAGTTGCCATAAATCAACCGATCACATTATCAGTGATGGACAGTGCTCCAGCATGACAGACAGACAGACAGGCAGATATTCAGGGGGTATTGGCGACATCTAGCCGTCGCTCTGGGACTCAGAAGTGCTAGTCGGGCGAGCAGACGGATGTGTTGAGATGACGTGGTGCAAATTTGCCGACTGCGGTGAACTGGCTGCTTTCGCCGCATGTGCCGTTGTCACTTCATCTTGCAGTCCGTCGCGGCTGGATCAGAGACACTGTCAGCGTCAAGTTGTTAACGCGGACGCCTTCATTGACAGTCGAGACAATTTGATTGTCACAGCGCAGCACTGAGCGAAATTAGGCCTACTTGAGTGGACTCTTATCTCCATACAATCAACTCGCTCGAGCACTCGAGCAGTATAGTCAGCATAGATTCCACAACTAGAGTCGATTTCTATGCATCTCTGTTCAGATAAGGAATTACAAATTGATTTTTATATTTTCGATTTTGATTACTGAAAATAGACCAATATCAGGCGATAATATAGACCAGAGTTCAGTGCCACGTTTTTTCTGACTCACTGTCACGATGTAGGGGCTACCATGTAGGCTGACGTGGATTGCGCTCAGTGGTGATTGCAACCATGGCAACAGACCGCCGCTGTGGGTTTTTCCAGACGTAGATTGTTTCCCCGACGTAATTTACGCAGTTTATAAACAGATGGTCACTCTGCTACGTTTGATACGGCAATTTAAGATTTCATTTGTTTAGCTTGTTCAAGTTAATGTTGTTAGTATTCGTTACCTACACATATGGCGGCGGTTGTAGTCGAAAATGAAATCGAAACCACGCATATCTGTTGTGGTGTTTATATAGATTTTCGTACTTAGACCATTATTAGATTACTGCTAAAATAATAATCCGAGATTCTGAATAGATAACATTTACGTTGACATTTAATTTACCAGTATCTAGCTGTTCTAGCTAGTTTTATCTTCTGTACTTTATTAAAACAGTTATTACTATCACTCAGTCTGTATCATGTCACTGGATTATTTGTCAGTTTGACAAGAAACCATTTTGATAATGATTATTTTCGTTATTACAGATTGCTGAATATGTTTTACATATATAATTGACAGCGCAGATGGAACAAACTCGGCAACGGCATACCGCTGCACATGGTGCTACTGAACGCAACCAAACAGCAACCGAGCCAGAATGTCCGATCTGCATATCAGAGCCTCGGTTTGCGGTCAAAACTAACTGCGGCCACCTTTTTTGTGGTAAGATGTGTTCATATCGATAACACTTAAAACTGGCAGATAGTCAGCCTAGTTAAAGACAAATAGTGAAAACAGAAAATTAACAGAAAAGAAAAATGGTAATGATGTAGCTAATTACAGTATTATAAGCTGTACAATATTGATATTGCTTACACTGCTCTGTACAGGGTTTATGTCAAACAGTTACTGTTACATAAGTACAGTTTAGGTCATGATGATTGTTATGATACAATAAATGTTTTGCACTGGAAAACAGTATTACAGTGTTAGAGATGAATGCACTTTATGTAACTGACAGGCATTTATAATTTATAGAGTGAATTACCATAAAACTGCTAATAGAAGCCCCCGGCTTCTATTAGAACATTTGACTTAGACCCCCGGCTTGTATTGGATACTCGGCTTTTATTTGAGACCCGGCTTTTATTAAAACATCTCACTTAGACCTCAGGCTTGTATTAGAGATCCAGCTACTATATGAGACCTGGCTTGTATTAACAGTTTTACGGTAGTTTTGAAAATTTACATTGTGCATTTTTAGTGCTATGTAATTGCCTTTGTAGCTGGTGAATAAGATATTATACAATATACTTGGTTAATTGCTAATTTGTTACAGTATGTGTACACAATTGTGAATGTGCAGTCCTTCTCAAGCCATACAGCCCATAGCACCGATCTCCACTTCTTTAGCCCTTGGCCAGACACCGGTTTATGGAGATCATGGATGGGGCTAGTGCATCATGTGGTGTGCCTGTTTACATTCCAGCTTTTGCTGGTACCCATTGCTTTTACCCATGGAGGATGGCTAGGCTTCGTTGACCTGGGTGGCTGGTTACACATATTGAGATGGTTTTAGTTCATTGGTTTACTCGCAGACAGCCTGCCGATGGTCACCCATCCAAATACTCACTAGGCTCAGTGTTGATTAACTTAATACCATAATACCACTGAACAACGTTACCATCTAAACCAACAATTACTTTTTGTATGTACTTTGATTTAATATAAACAATATATACCAGCTACTGCTGTATAGTGAGTGTTGTTGAAGGCCAGCCATAGGTTACAGTAGTGCAGGTTGATGAATTTGTGATCAAATACTGACCAGAGAATGAAAAGGTGCATGGTATTTGTTGTTACCAGGCAACTGTATTGTGGCGTACTGGCAGTCACGGCACTGGGACGGTCCTATGCTTTGTCCAATGTGTCGTCGACAGGTAATTCTTTGTCTCATTTTCGTACATTCTGAGATACGGTACAACAGCTTTCAGAAAACACTGCAAAGATAAAATTTGTAATACAACTTTCTGACCTATATTTGTGTCACGTGTACAGTATTAAAAACATGTGACATATATTTCCCAGTTTGTGTTAGAGATTTAGCTTTTATTTCAGATCAGTATTGTATTAGTAGTTTTATTGTAGTTTTTGGCTGAATAATTTTAACTAGCGTGGAACACTTTTCTGCCTGTTGAAGAAATTTTTATTCCATTGCATTGTCTATAATGTTTAAAACAAGATATCTTTTGCATTGTACATTCTTCATTTAATAAACTGAATATAAGAGGATTAAAACAAGACTGTATGACTATATGGAGCATTTTGCAGTTTTGCTACAGCAATAAAGTTCAGGTCACTCGTGCAAGTCTCATTATTATCTTAATTTTGGAAATATTGCTGATCCTTGTTTATGCATGTATGCTTAAAGGATGATGCTAGTTTAATTCTGTTTCTTTAGTGTTTTGACATTGCTGGCTAACTGGCTGGCAGCAGAAAGACCATTGAGCTTGTAAAAAAACTGCTGCAGTAATTTCAGTAGTTGGCTCTTGTTTTAAGACTTAGATTGACCTAGAGTAACTTGAGATATGTAGTCCAGTTGAACGAAACGAAAGTAGTATTAGTGGCAGTAGTTATAATTGTAATGGCAGTATTATAGTTTTATCATTATGCTACTGTCAGTTGTTTAGAATTTTTAGTGATTATAAGTCCTTCATCAGTAATGATTATAAAAAATCTGTTGTCTAATTCTTTTGGTTTGGAAAGCTATTGTTATTCGTTTAAAAGTTTGCCGATTTTTTAAAATTATTGTTTTAAGCACAGATATACGCCACAGTATGAGCATTCAAAAATGCTGGAAAATGTTTAACAATTTGCAGCTTTGTTAGTATTGTCATTTCAGCTGCCATTTTTACTGTCTTACCTGTTGTTTCAGGTGATCATACTGCTAAATGAGTTTACATATACTGAACGTCACACACCTTCAACAGAGCGACAACAACTGATTGACAATGTCAACAGATACAATACATTGTTTGCTGCTCAACCGCAGTCAGTAAGTTTACTTACTTAAATGAATTTTATGCTACTCTTGTGCTAGTTGATATTGTGACTATGGCTATTGCCACTGATGCTACTGTATTTCAGTTGTTTGAATTGTCACAATTGTATGTGAGAAAGTTGTAAGCAACGTTTTCGATTTGATACTATAGGCCATCAGCTTTATTGAGTTAAGGCAGCAGACCAGCAGTGCCAGAGGATAAGACTGATTGAGATTGAAATTATAGTACAAACATGGAGACATATTAAAAAACACCTATTAAAATGTGGCACTGCGAAACAGCAGTGTGTTCTTAACTATTTTAGTTGAACGTTGAATTTTTTCTTCAGTTGAAATGGCAAATGCAGCAAAGCAAATTAATTAAAAAAAATTCATTTAGACAAATAACTTAACTTTATCAATGCTTGTCTAAACATGAATACTGGTAGGTGTATCTGCTACTTTTAATTTCTGTTCAGTCTTGGTCTGTGAAAAGTGAATTATTCGAACAGACACAGGCCATGTGTCATTTTTGTTGTCCAAGACTGAAAAGCACACTGAAAAAAATTTATTAACGTCTATTTCTGTAGTTGCATAACTAAATGTATAGACCACATTCATTGTCCTCCGTAATTCGTCACAATGAACCAACTGTTAAACACGAATTCAATAAAAGAAATTTTATTGCTCGTGCATTCTTCAACTAAATATGAACTTACAATCTGTCATTTACTTCTTTTCATTGTAACTACATATGGTATATATTTTGTACACTGCATAAACCCTGCATTGTAGTGTACACATTTGCAGCTGTCATGTCATGTCAGTGCTGCTGTGTGATTAAAGTGATGATTATTGGTCTGTTTGCAGTGGTATCAGTCAGCTCGTGATGTGCCTGCATTGCTGCGTCACTGTGTCTCGGCCGTGTTCTCTCGGAGTGGCATTGAATGGATGTTTAGATTCCGCTTCGTCGTATTTTCACTCCTTGCCGTCATTTATCTCGTGATTCCGTTTGACCTCATTCCTGAAATGCTGCTCGGAATCTTTGGTCTCATCGATGACTTTCTCATCATCTTGGCTCTTGCGATTCGTATCTGCATTGAGTATAGGCTACAGGTTGCTGCATTAGCAGCTGCTGCTCGTCTCTGATTACACTGTAGTCTATAGCTTAATACCTCACAGTTGGAATTGGGTCTGCGAGTCACGTACCACCCATCTTGTTAGTTATTTTGATCATTTCAGTCTCGATGTTTGACCATGTAGATACTAATGTTATTACATAAAAACAGCAGTTGTTTTTCACACCTTTAACAACTAGATTGGATCAAAGGCTTTTGGGCTGGGTCACGGTTAAAGCTTTAGATTCAGTTCAGTCAGTTGACATTGAAAATCGTAGCTATGCCGATAATTATTTGTTTGACGATTGTAATGTTAAATAACTATCCAGCTGTGCACATGGCATACCCCGGTATTGCTTTTTGGAGTTAAAGGCCAAGTCACGTGAAGAAACGATATTGGCTAAATATTTGTAGAATGTAACACAATTAGTAATACGCTGATCAATTGTAACAAAACATTGCTTTGAAGTACTTTGAAGAAAAATATTTTGTGCCAGCCGAATGCACCTGAACGTGCCACAATAACTGATGACGTCATGTTCAGTACGTTTGGTTGACAAACTGACATTTGCATTTAAAAACATACTAAACCCGTCAGTTTTACTCAGAATAATGTCGGATTTATAGCACAAGTAGTGATGCATGTGACGTCAGAAATTACGTTGATCTGTATAAAATTAAATTATTGTAATTTTTAGTAGGCTAACTATTGCTGAAACATTTGGCTTTTTTGAGGCCATTTTGCTGTAAATTAAGATGCATTTGACCTCAAGGCAATAAAGATAGTTAGCAAGCAACCCTGCTGCAAGTGACGTCACAGTTCCGAAAATGGCTGAAGCTGTGAAAAGGGAAAGTTGAGTAGTTTGAATTTTATTTTTAGGGTATTAAGATGTATTAGCAATCAAAAGATTAATGAATATTGACAAATTAACATTTGATAAAGCCAATTAACGCTTTATAACAGTTACATATTAATGATGCAACTTAGCCTTTAAATAAGTATGCTGAGCATTCTTACGTTGGGCTTAGGCAAAAAATTCTTAGTACCGTACCGTAATTGAATGTTACATGGCTAACGCTTCACTGAATACGCCAGACCATGATGAAGATATCCACCTTGCTTGATGTTTGATGCTTTTCTTTCTCAGTAACGTGACATTACAGTGGATTTGTAGACTTTTGCACACGTCTGCAATTGTTTGTTTATGTACATGCATTTCGTCTAATGCTGTAAAGTGTTGTTACGTGCGAGAGCCAGCATAGCTATAGCGCGTATTAGCTATGGTAATTCTGTTCGTCCGTCTGTCACGACCCGGTACCGATTCAAGCGCAGGTGAGATAGAAAGTTCTGGTTTTCACCATATGATAGCCTAGAGTCTCTAGTATTTCGTGACCACATTTCATGCCGCTAGGTGAGGGGGTCCCCTCGAACGAGGGCGTGAAAGAGGAGCACCAGTCCTAAAAAGACGTTATATAACCGATATTGTGTCGTCTAGCGTGAAAATGGTCAGCTAGGCACAGACATGCTGCTTATCATAACAAGCACTGGTGACTAGCTTCTTAAGAATGTCAACGTTGATGATCTTGAATGACCTTGAACCCCGCGATTTCGGGCTGTGACGCATTTCAAGAGTGAATTGCGCCGAATGGCTGGAGATAGACCAAGACTACCTGCGTATGAAATGTTCAGCATTGAATGCAGATTTTAGCAGTCCAAGTCCGGACCCTCTAGGTTCAAGGAGGCCTGCGCACGTGGGTGTCAAAGAGGGGTACCCCTGTAAAAAGTGGTTATTTATCCTCTGTTGGCTTGTCTATCGTGTAAATGGTTGCAGATAGGCACATATATGCTGCTTGTCATAACAAGCTCTGGCGACGAGCTTCTTAGGAATATCAACATTGATGACCGTGACCTTGAATCCCAAAAATAGGGGTTTTGGTGCTTTTTGGCAATTTTTGGCTGCTAAAGAGTGAATTGCGACGAATTGGATGGAGATAGACCAAGATTAGGCCTACATGCAAACAGGAACTGCTATAGGCTCTCGCGCCTCTCATGAGCATTAGCTCAGATTTCTTTTTTTGCATCTGATATTGCGTAGTTTTAGTCGTCAGTCCGACCGACAACTTAAGGCGTTCATCACGAATAGGAAACCACATAACCGAATCCATTGGTAACGTGGTTTTTGATCAAAGTCTTACCTAAGCTTGATCTCACCCAATGTCACTTGTCTTGCTATCAGCGATTATTGTTGTCAGACAACGTGTCTGTGGTCGGCTGCGTTTTTTGTCTGTCTGTCTGTCTGTCGACAGTCTCCGCAAAATTGCGATCGCCATAGTCGCAAGCCACGTCGCCTATACCGGCTATAGCGCGGTGATCTATCAGTCAAGTCAGTCTTTTTATAGCAATGAACATTGACACATAAAATGATAACATTTAGCTTTTTAATATTATAAGAACATGAAGTGCAGAAATTACGTAAAATCAAATAGTTTCCATTCCTATGCGCGACGCGTGCTCAGTCACGTTAACTGTCTCTATGAGACTGAAATGCCGGAAGAGACTCGCAACACCAATGCAAATCCCAAAAATGTTTTCTAGATGGCCCCCAAACAGACCTGATACGCATGATATTTAGGGACATCAAAATTTTGAACGAAGTGCGACAGCCAAAACACTATTGCAGCTGAGCTCTTTTCAGTCTTTTCACTCTTTTGCCACAATTAATTATCCTGTGATTTGAAGCGTCATGATAGGTCGACGTGACATGATATCGACTGCCAACTAATCATTGTCTTTTTGAGCTTTAGTCATGCAATGGCAGAGCTCCACACGTCGACGTCAGGTTTCCCCGACAACGTTCTCAATACAATCATTATCTCAGTGGCGTAGACAGAAATGTGAATTGAGGCTTCGCCTTCATTAACCTGCCTTTCCTTTTCTCCCATTTGCTTTCCTTTTCTCCCGTCTATTTTTTATTTCTTTCCCTTTCCTTAAAAGTAGGACCCCTAGATTCCAGCTAGAGGGTTTGGAGGAGTGCTGCGAGCTCCCATAGCGGGGTCTGGAGCCCTAGCCGAAATCGAATTTGGTGCCATTATAACCTTAAAATATGAGATGTGGTGCCAGCAATTTTAATTGTTTTTCTGAGTCCGTAGTATATATTTTTAACGAAAAATTTGAGATTTTGGGGCCTAGGCCCCTTTTGTCTACGCCACTGTCATATCTTGCTGTTAGATTATTAAAAGAGCGATGGCGTATGAGACACCTGTTAGCGTGGTGCAACGTGTCGACCAATGCCAGCAGGTTCGATTACTTGATACAGTAGCCTAGCACGTGCGTACACGCAATCATGGCACAGTTGCCGTAGCGCAAATAACAGCATCGCGCTAAATCACACTGGCGTTCAGATGCTGCAACCTACAGAGACGATCATCATCTGTGAAGAGCATAATTAGTAAGTATTCCGGCAATCCGGCATGTTATAAAATACGTTATTTTCACATCGCGATCGTGCAAAGTAGGCCCTAGAGACCTATTGTCGGCCAATGTTTCGCACGGAACGAAATGAAAATCGCAGAAGTGTAATTAAAGCGGATAATACAATAATAGCAGCACTGTAGTACACAATAAATTTATATTGCGCATGATGCAACAAAGTTTCTAGGCTAATGAACTCACTTGGAACTTTTCAAAGTTAGGCCTAAAGACTAAAGAGGAGTAAGCCATATAAATAGGAAATGTAGCCCGACTACTTAGTCTGTAGTAAGAACAGTTCATAGATGACCTGATTACCTCAGCACCGTCGAACTGTTAGAAAATTCAGACAATGAATGACTATAACGTGTTCGATGCAGATTGTGAAGTTCTGATCGGAATGTCACTATGGACAGCCGCAAAGCCAAGCAGTCAGCGACTAAATCCACGGAGTCCACGTCCAGGTCAGTTAGACCTACAGTAAAACAAATTCTTTGCTTCGGGTTGCAGCCGGTGAAAAAGTAGAACCGCGGGTCGGGGGTCGAACAAATTGAAAACATGACGAAAATAGTACCAATAAGAACTAAAGTAAAGATACTGCGTCATTACAGACTAGAAGCAAACAGTTTTTTTCAATACGTAGAACTTTAAAAACAAACTAACAAGAAGCCCAGCTGCCGCCATGGTGGGTCGACCGTACCGCTTATATTCGAAGGCCAGCGTCCGACTTCCGGTGAATCCGGTCGCGGAAAAAAGCGATTTCCCACAGTGACTGAAGTCCCATACTCGCTGTGGTGACGCTGCTGTATCGAACGCTACAATCAACGCTAAGACACGACACGGTAATTCGGCACACATGGGTGACGGCTACTTTGCACTCAAAATTGCGGCCATGCCGTTGCATGGTTACTTTGACAGTTAATGCAGGTTGCGGCAAAAAAGTAGCCCCTACAGTTTTTCGTTGTTTTCTCAGCAACCGTTTGGAGTTTTAATTTGAAATTGTACAGCTTTATTTACTGAAATCTTCTACACTGAACTGCCAAGTAAATAAGATTCTGTTGAAAAAATGAAGCTATAAACTTTTTAACATGACCGCCTACCGATTTTTCAGGATTAAAAACTGTACAAGTGCAACAACAATTCAATAGCATCGTTAAAACAACATAGTTAACTAACTAATGAACAAACGCCAAAATTCCATTGTCGCTGCGAATGTTCGAAGTCTCCACTGCCAGCTCCAAGCTACAACAAACAAGCTTTCAATCGCTTAATTTGATAAGTCTTTCACAGCCTTGTCGATCGGTCCGTGTGGCAGCTAGGTTGCCCCAGATAACCTGAAGCGCTTCCTCGATTTCGGCGATTGTTTAGACTGTTTTAAGCTTGCAGTAACCCTTTAACATTGCATTGATAACTTATAAAAAAATAAGTTACTGTTTATCAAAACGTCAATTTGACGTCATTAGCAGTAGGCCTAATGTGGTAACCGGTTTTGTAAAAATTAAATAGCATTTTTATCTTAAACATTTTAATGCTGAAAAATCGGTAGGCGGCCATGTTAAAAAGTTTATAACTTTGTCGTTTTTCAACAGATTCATATGTTATTTGGCATTTAGATGTAAAAAATTTTACTAAATAAAGCTGTAAAATTTCAAATTAAAATTCCAAACGGTTGCTGAGAAATCAGCGAAAAACTATAGGGCACCCTGTAGAAACTCGTCATCGCCCTATCCAACGGTAAGCTTACTAGGCCTATCGCAAAACCTAAAAATTTTTTATTCTTGATAATGGCGGATCTAGGAGGCCAATTCCGGCCCCGGTGCGTGACCAATACGGTAACGTGCGTCTTTGGAGACTGGAGTAGCATGTGAACATGATGAAAATATTTAAACAAAACATGAAATATTTTATGCAGAAATCATACAAAAATGATGCATATGATTGCCAAAACGTTTTCAGCTTCAGGGGGTTTAATTCGCTCCTCACTCATGACCAGTGGCTATGCTTCTGGCTTCTCCAGAAGCCCCAGACCCCCATTATAGGCTTGTGGCGCGCTACTACTTCCAACACCTTTTGACGACATCTCAAGACTCGTCTGTTCTCGCACAACACCGCCATCGACTAACTGCTACTGTTATGATTCAGACTTCTGTTGTGATACATGGCGCGCTACCATTGCAGACGACTTACTTGCTTACCGCGTTTGCCATGCTCTCCCCCTTCCAAGCCAACTGCTTTTGTATCCGCCGGCGATTTTTAATTTAAGTCGTGTAGGCTACTGTGATGTTTTGTGCTGATGCTGATACAGCGGTCCTAAAGAAATCAGTCCGACGGTGAACGGCATGAAAGTGTTTGGCATCAGTAAAGGAATGATCCAGCGAGCTGTCGTTAAGTTCGACGCACCCCCGGAGAAACAGCCGATGATCGTTTGCTTTCACTTCCCCAGCACTTTTCTTACTCACCGCTACGTGCTGGATATGGTCAGGCAACAATTAAAAGCGGTTGAAGGTGCTCGTGTTAAAACGATACAATTCGTTGACCGTAACACCATTCACGGAACTCGGGTATGTGCATGTGTAAACATTTCTTCGAAGTTTTATTCTGTTCTTGATTACTTCATTTGTACGTTTTTTCTAATTTCTTTTCCTCGGGTTTTGGATATGTCTCAATGAACCGAAATTTATATCATTACGGCAATCTTTCTCGTCTAGCCTATTTTAGCGACAAAACTGCAGCAGAGCTGTCACTTGATCAAAGACAGTCACATAACGTGTTCACAATGTTTGATTCGTAATTAAAGCAAATAAAACACAATAACACAGTAGGCAAAAAGCCCAGCTGTCGCTAAGATGGGCCAACCGTACCGCATATATCCAACTTTCGGTCGCTGCAGATATCGACATGGTTACTACTGACAGTTTATAGGAACTTACTTGTCACCCCCTATCCAAAAGTAGGCCTACTATCGCCGACACCTATGACGTACCGTTTAACCACAATACCGCAAGATTGGCATAGCAGAGTGCGTAATGACCCTTTAATGTATTCCACGGTCGCTGATTTTCGTGTCATTTAAAAGGGCTTATATGCAACTTTCTACTAGCGATCAATAACAACCTTGGCCTCATCTCTCACCGTTTTTTTTGAGATACGGTGACTTGTCGGTTGAAAAAAACGGGCATTGTTCCTACCCCACCTCTGTTCAACCCTAAATTTAAAAATATTCCTTTAAAATTGATCATGGAAATTTTGCGTGCGAAAAGCCGCCACACGTGACTAATTAACCGTGTAATAGGTTTTTCGGTATGACCTGCCGTTTAGCCACAATACATGCGTAACTGAATACAAACGACAAACGAAGACAGACAGACACATCGTACCAAAGGCTCGACTTAAGTCGGCCAAAAATAGAAATGTATATAAGTGTTGCATGACATTTCCAGCAAACGTTTCGTACACAGAAGTATAGCCTAACGTCGTCAGCAATAATAACAAAATTACTGTACAATTTTTAGTAATCGAAAAATGACGCATTACTTGTTTTCTTCTACAGGGTTTGGATAATCGCTGGCTGGTGAAGGTGAACTGCGCAGAGGCAGTGGAGTACCTGGTGCGCGAAGGATTTCATCTGTACAACCGACATATCGTCATCCGTCGCTATGACAACGTGCTTCGCGACGAATACGAAGAATATCAGGAATATTTGCAGCATGAAAGCCGGCTTCAGTTGATGCGACAGGGATTGGAAAACGTTGCACTTGGACTGGCGGAAGATATCGAAGAAGACCTGATATAAGACTTTACAACAGCAGCCGATGACTTCCTCGAATGTTCTTTTCTTGTACACGAAGCAAATACGTCTAAATGCATGTGGACATTGGGCTTTCTCTGTCTCCCGCCCGATAGGCACTTTCGTGGTGTAGAAATTTACGTTTTACTTACTTACTTACTTACGTGAGGCGAGATTTGCCGAAACTTCTGCACTGCTCGCCGTCTGATCACGCCACGTGAGTTGAAGAACTTGGGACGTTCGGAGCGGTCCGTCGGGCAATTGTGATTCAAAAAATCACTCGGACTGCTTTGCACGACGAAAAAAGAACGCGATTGCACACGTTTTAGAATACACTCATTCACTGCTTCTCGACGCGTCCTTTCGCGTACAATTGCAGTGAACCGGTGGCGTAACCGGTTGGGAGACAACAAAGCAGTGTTTAAATGTACACTGTGAGATCGTTTTTTTAAATAATGCAAATAATGCAAATGCAAGTTCTTTTTGGAAGAAATGAGTTAGCGCGCCATTAGGGAATGCCTACATCGACGCTATGAACTTCCAGAAAAGGTCTTAAATTTTTGACGGATGGCGCTGCATAGATTCCGTAATCGTCATCCCTTTGTCCGATCGGCATTATTTATGTCTGATTCTCACTTTTTTAACGCGGCATCTATTTGATTTTTTTTGGATACGCCAGCAAAACATGACATTAAAATGCAGAAGGGTGGTAGCGCCATTGCCCCAGGCCTCAGTGAATACTGATTAGCTATCGCGACGCCGAGACACAGACGTCGTTATACTCACAATGTGATCGTTGCAGTCGCTGACTTCATGTGCTGTCTATAGGCGATGCTACATTTTGGCTTAAAACGAATGTCGATATTCATGCTTTTATTTTATATAGCAGTACTAGCAGCGCTGAAATGTCTCCATCGGGATAAACCGACTCAACATAGCACCGATGACGACAGTCACGATGCAGGCCTAGCAAATTATTTTACAGGTAAAACAACGTACTGTGTCCTCTGATCAAAAATGCTTACACGTCTAGTCAAATATCAGGTAAAATCTGTCAACTAGGTCATTTAAATTTATTTGTTGCAACCCGAAGTACGGCGAATAAAAACGTTGAAAATTCAAACCGGTTATAGTTAACTGCACAGTTTTGAACTATTTATTTTAATTTCTGCGGTGTTTAGTATTGGTTTGCATTACTATTGTTTGCAATAGTTCTTAGCCTAGTTTTAGGCCTACTCAACGGTCTTTCGAAATAGATTGCCACTGGACTGAGGACAGCTACGTAAAACATAGACGCGCTGATCGAAGCGTGGATAAATGTCAATCAGATGTAATAGTTAGGATAATTAGAATTATTTCACGCGAGTATAACAGTGTATCGTGTCTCGCCGGGGGTGGACAGTACACAGCGGTAGGGCTGCGGGCGGCAGTCATTGCTCGTGGCGACGTCGACAACAGCTGCAACACCGGAGTCCTCCACGACTTCTGACGCTGTTCACAACATTTCGTCACTCGTCAGAACGACGTCGAATACATCGCAACACCGTCGAAAACTGGTCGACACTGCGCTCGGACGGTGTCCAGCCGATGTTGTACGTAGCTGAGCGTCGCTTCAACGACAGCGACTGGTGGTCAGCCGTGGAGACTCACGCTCGCCGATCTGGCTGGATCGTCAGATCTTATGAACACGTCTCGACGGTCGCCAGTCGGGCGCCCGTCCTGCGTCACATGTTCATCGATGCACAGCGTACTTCAAGGTAAAAAAAACCCGATATTTGCAGATATAGGCGCGGATAGCTGACAATGACATTATCATGGAGTATAGCGTTAGCCTATAGGACTACTTAAGGCGCGTACAGAACGACGTAGGCCATAGCTGAACTGAACTGACACTGTTTTGTTTTTGACGAACTGATTAATGGGCAAGAAGGGCGAGCCCATATTGGTTGATGCATACGTGTGACGGTGTTCGCAGTCACGTAGTCAATGACGCCGTTAAACGGTACCTACTGCAATGCATTACTATTTGCTCAAGTTCGTCAAAAACTAAAGCAGGCCAGTTCAGTTCAGTTCAGTTACGTCGCTCTGTACGTGCCTTTACAGTGAAAACACTTTCATGATCTATGAGCATGAGCTATCATAAAATTTCGATTAAATAAGATCGATTGTAGATTGTATATATTCTCATTTAACATGAAACAGCAGCGTAGCCAGAAATTATAGTTGGGGGGTCTTGATTGAAACCACGAAACACTGTTGCTTGTGTTATTAGTGTGAACTTCTCTTCAGCTTGATTGTTATCTGCGGACGTGGTTGTTTATATGTAATTTTTACCATACAGGTCGTTGTTCTATGGATACGCTAACGGTGACATACTGTTCGACGAAGGACTTGCGACGACTCTGTTGGAAATCTTCGATGACCTGGTCGGTAGTTACAGCGAAGTGCTCATCACAGGCGTGCGCAGAGATTGTGTCGTCGACGCCGATACAGACTGTGATGTCGTCTTGCAGACTTCTCGATCAACTACGCCGATTGAACTCCAAACGACACGTCATGGTATCGTTTTATACTTATGAACAACTGTAGGCCTAAACAAATAAATTCTAAATAAATTTAAACGCACATTGTTTTCTTTTATTTTTCAAGTTAAGCATACATACGTTAAGCCCCCGGAAATCTAAAGACCCTACCAGATCTGTCTTGCTAGAAAAATGGTAATCGTGGCAGAGCCTTCATGTCAAAAACTTTTTACAGTAAATTGATAACGCATCATTTTAATACTAAGATGTTTTCGTGCACGTAATGTATTTTAATTATACGGACATTTCTTGACTAAGTACAGTAGGCTAGGCCTACGTCGTCAAGCTATCGTTTGCACGTATTGATTATAGTTCAGTGTGACCACGTAGGCAAACTTTTATTGAATCAGACAGCGTGGGAAATTGCCAATCAGATGTCATGTGTTGATAGTGCACAACTGGGAGAAAGGAAAGACTGATGATTCACGAAGAACGGAACATTCACGAGCAGTGAATAACAACCGGAAGCTGTCCAGCGAAGCGTCCAGTGCTGCAATACTGTCCAATCATTCGTCTGACATAAGGTCCGCAAATCGAACTTGGTCAGCCGAAACCACTTTGTCTTATCCACGGCGCAAATTGCTTGACCAGCCAGAACAAAACGGCGCACCTCGATCCGCCACGGCACCGCTCAAGAACGCACAGGACTACTTCATAACGACGCGAGCCGGATTTCCGTGGTCGAGTATTCCCGACTTCGTGGTGGGTCGGGCGGGCGTGGATAACTGGCTGATGGTGACGGGGTTGGCGCGACGAGCGGCCGTCGTGGATGCCAGCGCAACGATCACTGCGCGTCATCAGGTAAGAGCGGGGTACCAGCCTTCGGCGCACTTCACTCAACCGGGCGGTGACGCCAGCGTCAACTACGCATTGGCCGGACACTCGTTCGACTACTCTTTAGGACTGACCGACTGTGCACCGCTCGAGACAGTCACGCTGACCGCTACTGGACATCAACTGACCAGTGATGATGACTGTCCGCGAACGATCGCGCTGCACCGTCGACCACTGAGCCGATACTGCCAACGAGCATACGTTAAACTGTGCGGCCGGCGTCATCTGTCACGTTACTCGCATAACTATCCTACCAGGAGAAAAACATAACGATATCACAGTCATACCTTATACATGTACGTCAGCCTCAGGATAAGTATTCATTATCCAGCTGCCTTTAGATACTGATAAACGATAATGTTATTGATATGCGCAACAAACTTGCACAACAGAAAAGCAATACAGATTGCGGAGACTAATACCAACTCCTTCCACTGTTCTCTGTCTTCTGCAATGTCACCCAGTGTCATTCCAATCTTTCTGTTGTTACGAGGGATACACTGGCTATTCTATTCTCTTCTACACAGCCCACCCATCTCTTCGATGGTCTTTCTCTTGATCGATTGCTACTTGGCTGTTACTGATACCCTTCGGATGATTCTGTCATCTCTCATACGCAACACATACACATGCCAAGCTACTTTAATTGTCCTTCTGTTATTTTACTTGGTTGCTGAGAAGTGTTTGTAGAAAAAACTAGAAAGTATAATTCTCTGCCTACCCTGATGCACATCTAGTATATCTTGTCAAGCATGCACTACACTATGTCGCAAGACCACTCAGGGATCGAGAGTCGAGACCAAACACCTGGAACAATCGCCCGACACAGTATAGGTCATTCCGGGGACGGCCTTTCCAGGCAAAATTGCACATGCACATAATAACAGAACAAAAGTTTAACCTTTACAGGAAGTTTAACTTTTTTTATAAAACACAAAAATGACTTGAACCTAAAACTGTAAGAACTGCCGATTATGACTGTGCATATGTAATGGTAAGTAAGTAAGTAGTCTGCATTTGTAACGTGCCATATGTCAAAACAGAAGTTCGAATCGTAGGCGCGGATGGTAACAGTTAGTCGATGGCGGCGTTGCCGGAGAAAAGATGAGTCTTGAGATGTCGTCGAAAAGTGTTGGTAGTGGATGCTGTTCGAATGGTAATTGGTAAACTGTTCCAAATACGAGGTGCAGTTGAGCTGAACGCACGGCCGGCGTAACGGTAATGACGGTTCTAATAATCTTCCCTGTTATCCTGGAACAATCTGGAGAAAGCAATGTCAGCAAGTTTAAAAAGCACTAGACAAAGATGGTTAAAGTGGGAATGGGAACGGTAAGGCATCACAGTCAAGTAAGTCACTACAGAGATGACAGATAAGCAGTATAATCACTTAGGCCTAATGTTACGGTGACTTCATTTCGACTCCACTGCGGGGAGCTTATGAAGCGTCCCAGACCACCTAATCAGCTGAGGCACGCCTCTTACTCGAAGACGTGTACACTGTACCATGTACGACTTTCAAACAATTACCAGTACGTCTATTTTGTAAGACGACAAAAAGGTTTGACAACACAAGCCAACGAAATGACAAAGACGCCAATCCGAGCAACAATAATTAAATTTAATACGTACACATAGTAGTCGAACATAGTCTAAAGATTACGATACATTCAAACGAACTTCTGCTGAGATAAAAACAACCAATGTAGCACACTACATATAGAAAGCTCAATTGTTTGGTTTAACTGGTAATTCTTCTGTGGTTACTCCAAGCTGAGCTGGGTTCACCGGCAGTCGCAAAAGTGAACTTGTGGAAAGTGTTGCAGCGTTAATAAAAGCTGGATGTCGCCCACCAGACAGCGTGAAAGCAACAAAGATAACATAAACTGAAGGCAAAACTGGAAAGGCAAAATAATTTGACAATTTGGTTGCAATCCACCCCTTCCCATAGTGAGAAACCCCATCTGAAACACTGTGTCACTGAACCCCAGAAGTGTACCTGCAAAATAGCATCTAAATCCATCAAACAGTTTAAGCAGGGGGCACAAATGTGAGACAGACAACACGCAATGAATAGGCTTAATCGTTTGCACTGCTGATGTGAAACTGAATGACATAACACAATCTCCAGCACGAACCTAATTATGTGGTCAAAAAATGAAGTGCAGAACAAACCCCCAGGACAAAGGCCCCCTGCGAGAAAACCCTGCTGTGACAAACCATACAGTAAGGTATGGAAACACAGCATGATAGAGGAGTTTTTCTTGCAAGGGGCTTTGTTGTAGCAGCGTTTTGTTGCAAGAGGTCTGTCATGGGGGTGGGGTTCCGTCTGCACTCCAAATAGCGCAACCACCATGCAGAGAATTGCACGAAACACTTCAATATCACTGACATACAAAGAAACAGCAACCACGTACACACACATAATCACACCAGCAAGCAGAAATCTCAAGTGCTACTACTATCCCTATACTGCCTGCTAATGCTGACCAATATGGAAATTTTTGTATTCGATTCGATTACAGCTGCATATCTGAATCGATTTTCTGCTTTAAGCAGATTCCATACCCAGGTGACAGGTGTCATCTAAACACAATTACGCGGTGAACGTGAATAAATTATATAATGACAGCTGACGAACGGTTCGCAACAAACAAAGCAGTGAATCAAATGGACGAAAACGGAGGAACATGTTTGACCCAAAAATCTACAGTATCCTAGGACAGTCAGTAAATTTATGGCATAACGCTAATACTTTGTGCAATATGCTGAAGACAAAACAGGGTCAGTCAGTAGTCTTCTGTCAGAAAAGCCATGGAAATAAAATAAAAATGCAAAATGCATATGAAAACATGCAAACATGTGTCAGAATCAGACAATGGTTTTGATACAATGTGCATACAGACAATGGCACAACTGCTACAGCTAACCCAAACAGTGAAAAAAATTGACACACAGGAAGTCCATTCGACAAGACATGGCAAAAAGGTGCAAACTATACAGTAAACTAGAGGAGTAGATATAATCGTTGAGTATTTGCACGACAGCTGGTCAAATATTATGTGTGGAAGGCTGGGTATTCACTGCACTTTTACCACCACAATGCAACATGTACATTACATGCACATCGGCTACTGCGCTGTCAGTGTCAAACTGTACACATTATCAACAAATCAGTCAAAGAAACCACAAACAATGAGTACACCTTTAAATAAAAACTATTCAAATATGATACACATATTAGACAATTGAAGATGTGTGTTATAATTCATAAGATTTACACAGCATTGACATCACTGATAACGGTGTGACGTTAACTGAAAATCTGATGTACAGAAAAAAAGACGATGTACAATGCGGTCCGCAGTGCATGTCGACTAGCTACCAATTGCTACAAAAAATCGAAATCGTGCCACAAATTCACACTACCCTACAGCAAGCCACTGCAAGCCTGATTGAAAACAAAAATGCCGGGGCTGAAATAAACTTACCATGTGGTGAAATTTCCTGCAGTACTGACACACTCTGTATTAGCTTAGATTTAATCATTCTTTGCAGTTAAAGCCATCTGAGTAGCATGCACTACTCACTCATTTTAGGGCTGAGCCGAGTACCCAAGTTACTCAAGTACAAGTTATGAGCCCAAACTGAAATTTTATTTCTTTGTCGAAATGACTGAAACTATCAAACCTGCTCGATTTCCAAATCCGTGCAGTTGGAATAGATGTTAATAACAATCTTAGCTAGTTGCTTAGTACTCGAGTAAGAAAGTACTTACATAGCACAAGCCTCCAACACACAAAACGTCGACATGACCCTCACTGGCAGCACAATTTGCACATTATTAAAGAGTTTGGCACTTTTTATCCGAGGCTAAAAACTGGTCAATAATTTCAGCGTGGCACCAGCAACGTCCTCTCAAGTTACAGCATGGACAGACAGACAGACAGACAGACAAAATGGATGAAACAGATAACGCGCTTTCAGAAAAAGGGCAGTGTAACAAATTATTAACACATTATGACATTAGCATCCAAAGAACACATCCATTACAGCAGACGACTAGAATTGCTACAATCATACCTGCATCTGCACTGCAACAAATGACTTGCTCCAGCAATGGCAGCCGAGTTAAGCTTTTAAAACTCAGATACACTGGCAGGTGTTAGATGACCATAAAATACAATGCATTGCCTCAGCACGAACAATCAACAGGTGGTGCTAATTTTATGACACTGCTTAGTACAGCACCTATTGGGTAAATAACATTCACCAAAAATAACAGTCCGGTGACCAGTGCTAGCAAGTATGAGAGTCAACTGCATTTACCAATATGCTATGCAGTCAATCAATGTTAAAGCTAACGGTTTTGTTAAACTATTCACATATGCTAGCTCAATATGCCACATAACACCAGTAGCTGCCTATCTGCAACTATTCGCTATCATGTCACCATGTTGTCTGTCCTCTGAGCAAAAATCAACCGAGACATCACGGCTAACAGCAAATCAGAGAACAACGTCAGAAGGTGCAAAAAGTGGCCAACACATCTATGCAGACACAGCATGCATGCAGGCAACTGAGCAAAAAGCAACAATGCTATCTTCAATAAATAATACTGAACAACTGTATTACACTGCTGTACAACACAGAATGCAGACTAACACGGTGCAGTTGTGAGATATGAAATACAAGCTGTTCTGCCACAAAGTGATCAACAGAGGCAACCAGCAGATTACAGAAATTAAAATCCTAAACAAAAAGATTTTCAGAGAACATTTAGAAGTGCTGCTATTAAAGCAACAGCACTTTGAATGACAGATTGTCAGAACAAGAATTTTCAACATAGAGTTTTTCATAGATTGTTTCTGAAGTATCTTAAGTGGTAGCATTAATCCATGAGAAATGCATAGGAAATGAAAACAACTGTAAAAAAATCTTAAAAACATGACCTCGACAGAACAGTTAAGAGAATAACGTTAACAGTTCATGCCATGTGTTGACCCACAACCAAAAGTACTGCCACAGATATGAACTAAAAGCAAGCATGTTACGACAACAGAAGTGAAATAGCAGCGAATGACATAAAAAAAGTTTCTAACGAGACATAATGGAGCAACATCTAATGAAACTAAAAAACAAACGTTAGTTCTAGTGAGCAACGACTATGAGAAAAACACAAGATTACGAACAAATAAACCAAATAGAATCAACAGTCACTGATGCCAGTTCTCCGACAATTCTTAAAGCATACACCCAACAGCAATTTCGCACATCATAAGACTGCTAAGTTGCTAGTGCAGAGCAATCCAATATATAAACTATAATCTGCATCGATTGAATCTAAGAGTCATTGGCAAGCCATGGGTGCCGTAGACAGTGTGCTGCTGTGGCTCTTGTCAGTGGATCGAGATCAAGCATTGGCAGCAGGAAATCTGCAAACTCGATGGCCGTCGCTTCGTCCCACTGGTATTTCTCAATCAGCACGTCGATCAGGTTCCACGGCTTCAACTTAGTGATATGACGCAAATCGCCTGCAGACATACACATGTGCTTAACATTTCATGAAACAAATGGGGTTTCAACCACTTGTGCTCGAGCCAGTCAAGCAACGAAACACCACCGAAATGGTTTAAAAAACAAAAGGAATTTTTTAGTTTACTGAAAAATCGAACGTATCCGTAAATTTACCAAAAATTCACCTACATTACTACTCTGAAAATCCAATACTCTCATATGAACAACGAACCAGGTTTGCTATGCACTGACATGCAAAATGTGCAACCATTTCATAGCTAGTATTTTTTAGTTTGCTTAGTGACTAGTTGTCGACCATAAAGAACCCCAAAACTTCCTACTTGACCAGTGTGCATATGAGACGTAACTACATCAGCATTTCTGCACCTTCTACTGCCATAACACTTTACGAGCTACTTACGCTGGTTATCCACGGACACCCAAGTTTCCAAGAAAAACCTCTAGTGACTTAAAATGATAGATGCTCTCTCTGATACCCATGTGCGATATATATATTACTATCAACTGACAAAACAACCTCACACTGATGCCATGATGTCTATGTTTGATATATCATCACATGCCTTACCATGCTTTGTGAAAAATTCTGATGAGTATTTGCCCAGCAGAGCAATGGATCGTGGTATTGGACCAAGAAGTTCAATGATGTGTGCCAGATGGTCCTCGTCACGTGTGTAATTCTCACCAGAATGTGGCTCAAACAGATAGTCACCCGTCGCCAGCTCAAATGCCTACACAAACACACGATAAACATGCAGGTCGTAGGCACTGGCACAGTTCAATGTTTGTGAATCGGGCTCCAGGTGTGTACAAACATTTTGCTGGAAAGCACTTCTTTTAGCAGGATGATAGCTCATGTACATCTCTCAGTATTTACTCATCTGTGGAAAATAGAAAATCAGTTTTTGGGTTTTACATGGCCAGCACAACCACTGGACGTAAACATAATCAAAAATATGTGGAAGGTCATAAAACTTTATGTGCAGAAAGAATTTTCAGCTATTAACTCTCGACAGGACCCTATCAAGTCCGCTCTAACAACCTGAAGCAAAGTTCATTAAACCTCTATTTGTCAGCTCTGCGCATTCATTCCGCAACGAATTTGTTTTGTTACTGCACAGAAAGGATTTATAACAAAATTCAGAAATGTCAGGTAAGCACTTTTGTTGAAATAATGTTGTTTACGATGTTTGAATTTAACTGTCAAAAAAAAACGAATCGAGCGTTCGTGCCGCCGCCATTATGACACTCTTTTGGCCACATGCTGCATCTTCTGCTTCTTGATTCACAATTATGCAATATTCATTTTTGACATCGTTTAGCATTTGTAAGCATTTTAATCCTCTTGTTCTTTGCCCAACATCCACCCCACCATTACGTCTCAAGCAACAGCCTTAGTGCCGGTACACTTCAAAGACATTACAGCAGCATACCATGCATGCCGTACTCCAGATGTCAGCTGGTGTGCCGTAAATTGAGCCGATGAGCACCTCCAGACAACGGTACTGGCGAGTCTGAATGTCATCCGTGAAATGATGATACTACAGACACGAGAAACAAACAGCACTCGTCAAGTAACGTATGAACAAGATCAGATTCCAAATACGGCTGGTAATGATTAAAAATGCGCTATCGGCTGTACAAAAATTAATAATTGATTAATTATTGATTCTGATAAAACACTAAGAATGATAACTGTAGAAGAAAAAGTATGTTTTGGTTTAAGAAATTTGCAACTCCCATTACAGATGCACTAAGTCTAAAACAATAATTGAATGCTTGCTTTATTCAGTCCGAAGACAAACTGAAAAGTTCACATTCTGTCAAATAAAAAGCTCGTCAGTTTTCAGATGTATGCCACAGTATCAACAATGCAAGCCCATGTTGCTGACTGCCGACACAACTTTAAATCAAAAATTTAACTAGAAGGCGCTCGTGAAAGTGCATATCTCCGCCAACTGAAGTAATTTAAGCATTACTACTACTACTAATACTACAACACCTACAAATACTACTACACTGTGTCTCAAAAAACATCCCCAACATTTTTTACTGTACCTTTAAAACCAATTATCAGATTTTGATAATTTTTGGTATGAATATTGCTGACACAACATGCCATCAAATGACCGTGCAATTTCCCACCTCACCCAATGTATGCTTCTGCACTACCTAGGGAAAACCTGGAAAAAACATCCACAACATTATCAATCGTAACCTGAAGAAAGATTAGCAGATTTTAATAATTTTTGGCAGAAATATTTCTGACACCACTGGCTATTAAGTAAGTGTTTTAGTTTCCACCTCACCCAACGTCTGCTTTTGCACTACCTGAAAAAATCAGACCAAGCAAAATACGTGTTAAAATGAATGAAAAAAACGGTGATAAATTCCCTCTATCCTAATCTGGGGGCCCTGAGAACCAGTCTATTACAAAAGTTGACTGTCATGCAGCAGCGTATCTACCAGATGAAGTTTAGGAATGTTTGTGAAGTCAAGAAGTGACTGGTACCGCCTGAATTGGTCTGGAGCAGAACATTATCGACACTGCTGTCAATGAATAGAGAAAGCGTCTCCTTACCTGTGTTCGCATAGTGGGCCAACACTTCAAGCAATTTTATTGCAGGCAGTTAAAAAATGGCCAACTGGATGAAATGTCAGCCAAAGTGTCAGAAATGTGAACAAAATGTGTTTTTATGCATTATCTTAATAGGCAATCATACTGCATTGGATAAAAAACTGATACTTCGTTGGTTGTGTTTTCCCCAGGTAGTGCAGAAACAAACGTTGGGTGAAGTAGGAAACTAAATGGTCATTTGATGGCAAGTTGGGTCAAGAATATTCGTACCAAAAATTATTAAAATCTGACAATTGGTTTTCAAGTTACAGTTGAAAATGTCGGAGATGTTTTTTGAGACACAGTGTACATCTACAACAAGGGAAGGGGAGGGAGAAGGAAGAACCGTTTTGAGGCAGGGGAAAGGGAGGAAAAAGTAATAGCCAGCATTGCTGCTGGTGCTGTTGCTGCAATGACGTCATTGCCATTGTGAGTCATCATGTATACAGAAGGAACAAACGACGGAACGAACGACGGACAGAATGAGCGAAAAACAGAATCTCCGCCAGTGTTCACTATGTTCACCTTGGCGGAGATAACAATTAAAATTTGTTTAGACATTAAATAATCAGCAGGCAGCCTTCTGCAGACACCGACGAGAACCTACATCAACTACACTTTAATTATGAATAATTATAAGTAAGAAGGTGCTAGTAAATGAGTAAATTTGAATAGCACACAATGTCGATGAGACAGCCAGTTGCAGATTAACAATTGCAAACGTTAACAACTGATTACAAACTCCCGTTAAAGAAGCGTAGCATACCCATCAAAGAAAATTTTCAATTTGTTGACAAACAAGGATCAAACTGTCCCTTCAAATTAAAACAATTGTACTGGCTTCAAACTACCAGCATTCAGCAATGTGGAAAAATGCAATCAAGTCAATAGCTTACTGTCCAGCAGGCGTTGCCAAGGTCTGCAATTTTTACTTGAAGTTCATCCAGTGATGCCACACTCTGCCTTTTATTTACAACGCTGCAATCTGCAATAACACGGAATGCAGACTGGCTCAGTATCAAAGACCAATATAAATGAAGCATCGATAGATAAGAAGCTTCAAACTACAGCAAGATATCTAGTGTACCGAAAACAAAAAATGCTTCAAAATTATTATCCTTAACTGATATTAATAAGTTCTATGCCTTGTTTCTTCTCACAATCATTAACATTGTTTAACATGGTATTAACGCAACAAATTGGCATAGCTAAGAAAACTCCATAAACTAAAAGCCGATCTTTCATCCCAATGACTGACTGTAAACAATTTCACGATTCTGTGCTTCTAGACAACATCAAGAACCTAATGCACAGTGCTTAGACACTGAATGACTTCTTGTTCAGCCATAAATTTCTCGATCTTTACGATCAACGTTGTCATTATTTTACAAACCAACATCGTTTCATTTACAGTGTCAAGATTCAATACCTGTAGCTGTGTCGCCACCGTCCGACTTGTTGTCACTCATCAGTGACCAATCGTCACACATCTCCTCGGTCGTCGGAGTTGGCATGAGGAACGACGACGTAGAAGACATCGGGCTCTGCTGCTCATCCACCGGACTGCAGACCGAGCCGACACACAGCTTGTCAGACGACGTCAACGTCTTCAGCGCCAGTCGATCGCCCGACGCAAAACTGGAGCGACAGCCAGTGCCGAGGCCGCTGTCGACGCTACCGTTGCAAGCTGTTGACGAAATCACAGCAGAGTTGTCGGAGGCTGCTGCTATGCATGGCAAATTATCAACAGGTCCTTCACAGTCTGCTGCCTCGTTGCACTGTGCTGGAAGCTCCTCAGTTTCAGGAGCCGCCTCACAACTCAGCTCACCACCAAGAACAAGCTCCTCGGATTTCCCGTTTCCAGGCTGCAAGCAACAAATAAGCACAGTGTAAGAGCAGTGGACATTAAGGAAAGTAACTGTTAAAATTTTTCAACACCTAAAGCAGTTAACCATTAAATTTTTGACTGAAGGCACATCACTTAGAAACCATTGTAAAGTAAAGACCATTATGCTGTGTTTACAAACACTAAATGTCCACACTGAACGTGAATATCCTAGTCTGCCTACAAAACTGGATAAAACAAATGCTTAGCAACGGTGTCATGCAGCATTTGTGATTGTTGTTAGCTGAGTAACGGACAACGATTCTAAGTCAAAACATATATGTTCTTGGTTAATGATCACATCTAAGTTTTAACCAAGTAAGTGATCAACGTTAGTTAACTGCTGACTTTGGATAAGCTGACTACCGGAGTACCGGTACTAAAAATTGTGTGATATCAAAAATCCAAGAAGGTTCTAGCTTAAAAACTCAGGCAGTACTTGAGTTAAATCAACAAAATTAATAAAAGTAAACTGATTCAAACAGGATCGATGCACTTGATCAGTGGTGTCTGAGAATGCTGCTAGGAATCAATTGGCAACAGCATATGCGCAATGACGAAGTCAGAAGGTTAACCAAGCAACCCCATCTCTCAGCCATAGTCCAGTCAAGGCGCATGTCTCTGTTCAGACACATTGCACGAATGCCTGATGAAACAGATGCAAAACAGATCTTAACTGCTTCCCCCGCAAGAAACTGGAGGAGACCACTTGGACGTCCTCGTACTACATGGATGAAAACCATTCAGCAGGATCTGAAATCCAGCGACCTCAATATGGACAACGCAGTTGACCTGGCTCAGAACCGTCCACTCTGGAGACTGATGTCCACGTTCGGCGCTACGCACTCTTAGTGGTGCTTGCCAGAAAAGAAGAAGAAAAAGGATTCAAACAAATAGAAGAAGCAGTAGTAGATGTAAGCATACCTCGTCAGCTTGATGCAATTCCAGCTCACGAAGCTGTGAAATCTGCTGCTCCAGAAGCTGACGTTGGCGTTTCTGCTTCTTTTTCATTTTCTTCCGCTTGTTTTTTGATGCTTTTGTTGTCTCTGGTGGCTTCTCCTTAGGCGCTGTGCTCACTAAAACATTAAATATGCACATTTACCTTGATTGTCACTCAATACAAATACCGATGACCAACAAACATCAAGTACAATAATACAAAATTATAAAGCCAAGATAAAAGAACGTTATGGACAATTACACAATGGCACATAATGACATTAGACTTCATTTATGCCATAAAATAATCTTAAAAATAATCTTAAAATAATCTTACTTAGAGCATGTTAACATTTCACGACACCTATCACAGCTATTCTCAGTATTCTCAAGGACTACACTAGTGACAATAGTGTAGTCCTCGAGCTCAAGTTCTGGCTGTAAAACTGTAATAAACATTAATTTGATTACAATAAATACAACAACTGATTTTTGAGTGTTAAGCTGACCAGCGGATAATGGAAGATTTCTGAGGCCAAGCTTCTGCCATTCGACAGCTTCAGCAGCCATTCGATGGACCTCTTCCACGCTCACACACATGAGTATGTTCTCCGGCTTCACGTCCGTGTGGATAATTCGACACTTGGAGTGTAGGTACTGCAGCCCCTGCAGTGTCTAACATACAGACAACATCAACAATATCACAAGGCTCAGTAAGACAACAAGTTCAGCAAATTTTCTGTTGCCACGGTGATTGTTTACAATATTTACAAAAACTTTCCACAAACAGCATATTAACATCAATGTTGCTCCAGTTTGCCAACAAGAAATCTGAGCTAATGCTCACGAGACGCGCGAGAGCCTATAGCACTTCCTGTTCGCAGGTAATCTTGGTCTATCTCCATCCATTTCATTGCAATTCACTCTTCTGCAGCCAAAAATCACCAAAAAATCACTAAAAACCCGTATTTTTAGCAATCAAAGTCATCGATGTTGACAATCCTAAGAAGCTCGTCACCAGTGCTTGTTATGATAAGCAGCATATTTGTGCCTATCTGCAATCATTTTCATGTTAGACAACCTAACAGGGAATAAATAACCACTTTTTAGAGGGGCAGTCCTCTTTGACACTTGTGTGCGCAGGCCTCCTTGAACATAAAGGGTCCGGACTTGGATTGCTAAAATCTACATTCAATGGTAAAGATTTCATGCACAGGTTGTCTTGGTCTATCTCCAGCCATTTCGACGCAATTCACTCTTGAAATGCGTGTCGCAGCCCGAAATCGCGAAAAGTTCATTAAAACCCCATATCTGAAATGCTCATTAATCACATGTGACCAAACCGAAACAGCTACACGGTGTAAAAACTACAAAACTTGATGTAAGAAACCTGGCGAATAATAGATTTGACAAGTGGTAATGGGATTCCCTGGTAGTTAGAACGAATGATCAACCGCAAGAGATTGCGCCCAAGAACCTCGAATACCATGCAGACATCTGATGCTTTGTCAAGAAAAATAGCTCTTAGAAACACTATACAACACAAATTCAACATTTTATATCTGAATACATAACCAACTATCAACAAAGTTATTTTACAGCCAAAAAAGACTAAAGCATTGTGAGCTGTAAGAATTACAATAAACAGATCCACTGGTTTTAGTGATCAAATGCCATCAAAGTAATTTTTATGCATATAATTTTTCCAACAGTTATTTTACACAACACTTTGAACTGTATGCAGCTACAAAAATCAGGCATGTGAAAAAAGGATACGTGTTCCATTAACTCCGGAAATTTTAAAGTCATCAAAGAGTCGAACAGTCTTGTCTCTAAACGGATCTGTAACATCGGAGTCTCGTACCTACAAAGCATTCAGCTCCAATCATCAAGCCTCAGTAAACAGACTGATTCACACTGTTCTCTATAGCAGCCATAATACACACGCTTCTGATACTCATAAGGACACAAAATAATGCGCAGAAAATGCAATTAAACAATGGTCTTTTAAATACATATTGGTTAGGTCAGAACATGTTCATACTGCAAATACTGATTCTAAATGCAGCTGAACCGATCTTACTGACTGGCCTCTATGGTGACAATCTTTTCAATCTGCTAGAGGTGCCTTTCCATCGTACTACGGTAGTTGCTTGAGCACACCGGCCTGTCTGGCAAGTGATAAGGTGGCGTGGGTTCACCTGTCTTTGGTGCCAGGTGTGATCCGATATGGCATGTGACACTCTGTAGCTTCAAGATTCCATGAAGAGCATAAGCACCTTTAACACTTCAAACATTTTAACCAGTGATCACGTGGCTACAGTACTAAATTTAAAAATCAGCTTTCAAAGCTAATAAAGTATAAAGTAAATATGACATACTGAGCGAAGCAGCTTGATCTCGTCAATGGCCGTCTCGGTGTAGTGCTGCGCGCTTTTGACAATTTTCATCGCAACAAATCTCTTCTCACTGCAAGCACATCACCACAAACACTGCTACACTGAGTGAGTGCATAGGGTTTAACGTCCCGCCTGACACAGTATAGGTCACTTCGAGGACAGCCTTTGAAGGTAAAATTGCACATACACATAATAACGAAACAAAAAGTTTACCCTTTACACAAAGTTTAACCTTTATGAGACACAAAACCTACAAACAACCTAAACGTAAAATTGTAAGAACTGCCAATACAAAGTGTGCATATGTAACTAACAATAAAGGCAGTTCTAATAATTTTCCCTCTTATGCTCCAGACAGTCATCAATGTCAGAATGCTGTCTATTGGACAACGAGGGATGGTACACTGACTCAGCCCTGAAATTCACACTGGATGACAGCAGATGATAAATTTCAAGTGATTACAGCTACAATTCAAACACAACGCATGTTCTTATGACAGCTGTTTCTAAGACCCACACGTTGCACCAACAATGGTGATTGGTGATCCTAGCTTGCACCATTTTTGACTGATCCACCCGTGTGACGGATGGACAGACAGACAAACGGACAGACGGATGGATGGACAGAACTACGATGGCTAAGACGTGCTGAAGCAGTAGCTGCTTTCGCGTGTAAAAACTTCATTCCAACCAGTCACAAAGAGCAAGCAACTAGACTCACACAAGATCCCAGCACAGCCAAACAGTTGAAAAATGACCCCAGCCAAGCTTTCGAATTACATGATATTTCCCGTTGTATAAGTCACCAATTTTTACGGGATGATATCCTCCTAAACAACACAAACATTTGTCATCAATTAAGCACATAAATACATTCAAATTAATTAAGCACTAAAAATAATGACCCACTGTACAATATCAAATCCTATACAAAACTATCTATTTACGTGAAATGAAATCTGGTGTACTATACCCACAAATCCTTGGCTACCAAATGCTTGTGCATTTCCCACTTTACCCGAGTATTATTCCTGTGCCATCTAACATTAACAGCACACCCATGCATTACAGCATTTTCCTGTGTTCAAAAAATTACCTACTCTGGAATTCACACAACAAACTAAAACTCTTAACAGTTTTGATAGTTTTGATCAATTTCGTCACATTATGCCACAACGAGAGAGCGTGAAATCAGCAAAGTAAATTAATAAAATTTCGTACTCTAAGCTAAAAACTGGTTACTTTTTAAGAAAAGCTGTAGTTAAATCAGAAATATTGCTGATATTCACCAATGCAGTAGTCTTTGGAATCCTCCTGTTCTTCATCATCAGAAGGTGGTACCTCATCTTCATCATCAGACTGTTCACCATTCACAATGACTTCTTCCGGCACCGGCGTAATTATCACACTACCGGCATTGATATTATTTTCATTTGTCCTGAAAAGTGAAATACATAACACAAACATCATACTTTCACATCATATGATTACACATCACTGACTAGTTTCAAATACACCACAAAAGGCATGCATCCCAGCATGCATGCAACAGGTTTCTGTTAACAAAATTCTCTACATAAATTCACATTCTACTCACGTTACGTACTTACTTTTTGTAGAAGCCTGACATCCACCGTTTTACAGATGAAACTATCCACTGACTGCATTTGCTTACTAAATGCACCAATCAACCAAAACGTGTGAATTTAGTTCATATATTGCAAGCAAATCAAAGGCAAATGGTAGGATAGACTATGTCTAAGAAGTCTAAATGAGCATTCAAATACAGAATCAACTCTCCGGAACCTATTTGTTGAAAAAAATGCAAAAAGTAAACAGCATGTTTCAACAAATGTTTCAAGCACAGATCAAAGAAACATCTTTTGCAATACAGTTATGTCTTGTCCTTATCATGCTCACAATAATCCCTATATGTCTTACAAACATTACTCCACAAAAAACATTGATGCATCTCTAATAAATCATTCACTGCCATCACTACACTTCAAACAGATGCAGGCTAAGTTTGCTTCTATCTCAACCAGATATAATTCCAACACTTAATGGCAGAATCTGCGCAGCAGCCGCACCTATTTTCCACATTCTTGTGGCGATTCTTTGCTTTTGATCGCTTCTTTCTGGCCTTGATGGCCTGAACTGCAAACATCACATAAAACACAAATAAATTACACAAACAGTGATACAATAAATCATTCATTTTTTTACCTCTAACGAAAAGTACCTAAATGCACAGCAAACGCATCATCAACCCATTCAAGAATGAAAGATGATCATCATCATATATTCGTTTAATGTAAAGTTGACAAGCACAACTTTCAACAACATAAGCACAATATACATAATAAATCCAAAAGCATGCAAGCGTAAACATTTCATAGTTTGTCCGAAAGCTAAAAACAATTATAACGAAACTTACTTTCAAAAACTATCGTTACAAACAGAACAAATGGGTGGATTTATGGTTAAAAACACTAAAAACAGACAAACAAATCGAGTATCGTAATAGGTTTGGTAGTTAAAAGAAAGTTCATCGCCTATAAAACAATTAGCATAAAAAGCAGCGATTCGCAATATTCACATTCACATCAGTTCAGTTTAGTTAGGCTACTAGTAGTATCAGTTGGTGCGTTGCGTTAATACGAATATTTGTACAGCATACGGACAAAGTCATTATCGTCTCGAAATTTAGACCAATGATAGACCAATTTTTCTGCATGCCATCAACAGTCATCACTAACAAGGTGTTTAATCACTCATTTGTCATGCTGCTTACAGTGCTTAGTAACAAAGCAAATCTTACCTTATTTTCTGTCTGTGTGGGCCCAAAATAACACTATGCAAATTAAATACAGTAGCTGATAAATAATAATAAGAACGAGGTATGTCTGTGATTCAGCTATCAGCTATCCGCAATTCCCACGATTATGCAGTGCAGTTAAAATGACTAAGCAGGCATCACTATAATCAAACGAATGACAACAAAAAGGTAAAAATCAAAACTATTAAACGTCGAATGAAATAGGTGGCTTTTCTCACCTTTTCGGTTGACCTGTGTACTCATTTTGCCAACATGTCTGTCAATAACTCAACGACTGTTAGCGTTATTTGTTTACATCGCATGCGCAGAATCGCCACAGATCGAGAATGTATGGAAAGCCAAACGCATGAATATTTGCCTATTCATATCATCATATGTACGCAACTCACTGCTCAACATTGTGGTAGGCCTAGTTCAAATTATAGTAGACTCCAACTTCCCGCAACAATGCGATTGCAGGCACGACATTATAGGATTAGAAACCCTACAGTTCTCTAAATCTAACAAAAAGCCCAGCTGTTGCTGGGGAAGATCGACCGTTTCTGAGATATGGCGACTGCGGACTAATCGGTTGGAATTTTGCATTAAAAATTGTGGCCAAACCGCTGCACAGTGCACATAGAGATTATGGTTATTGCTGACAGCCTATAGGAACTCGTCAGCATCCTATCCAACGGCACCATCGCCGACCCCCTACGACTTACCGTTCACCCACAGTATCGCACGAATGACATAGCAGAGTGCATAATGACCCTTTAAGGTTATCCAAGGTCAACGATTTCTGTGTCCTGTAAAATGGCTTATGTGATTTCCTATTAGTGATTAACAGTAACCTGGGCCATATTTCTCACCGTTTCTGACAGGCCAGTAATTTCCTTTGAAAACGCACATTCTTCATACACCTTTCATTCAACTCCAAATCTGAAAATGTTCCTTTTGCACTAAGTCACTGATATTTGCATGCCTAGGTTTAAGACAGGGTTAGCTAGAGTACATCGGTTACAGACGGATGGACAGAAGAATGACAACTGTACCAAAAAAGCCCAAAACTTTAAGCTTACTATTTAACGATCGGCCCAAAAATTTGTCTTAAAACTGGGTAATCCGAACACTGCGAACAGACTGCAGTCAGCGTTTGTGAATTGTCGTAAGGGAAGTTGGGGGGGCAAAACCCCTAACTGTTTTCTCAACCCCCTAATACATAGTCAAATTATGTACTGGGGGGTCAGCTATATACTATGTACATACGATTTACATTGCAATTTTGGTCTGGCTACAACCTAGTGTTTGAATTGTGAAAAATTAGCTGGGGGGATAGCTGACCCCCCACAGTACATAATTTGACTGTGTTAGGAGGGGTGAAAAACAGCTGGAGAGGTTCAACCCCCTAGCAATTCAAACACTGGTTCAACTCCCAGCTAATTTTTCACAACTGTCACAATTCAAACACTGACTACAGTACACGTTGAACATGACTGGATTGATTGAATAAATACAGGCCTGTAATATTGATCATTGATCAGTGTTTTAATTAAGCACAGCATATATGGTTCAAATGTCGAAGATGCAAAACATCGAATGACTGAATGATTCGTTCTGCAAATTCTAATTAAGTAGAATAACAAAAACATTTAACATGCTATAAATTTGTGGTCATTGTGGACAAAAAGATGATAGTTCAGTTTTGAGTAAATGTAATCCTACTGACTACTGTACATGAAAAGTAGCCTACACATATGAGACTATGTGGTAACTCTGTCACCAGGTCAAGACTTACTTTTCTTTGCTCAAAAAGGTAAAGATGGTATATTAATAATTTTAAGCCTATTTCTGTAATAGCTCAGCGGGGCTCACCACCATGCTCACTTCATCAATGCAGACCATAACTGAAGTCTGAAGATCAAGACACCACATATTAGTTGAAACTATTAAATGATTTGTTCATCACAAACTTCTGTCATAATTTGACATTTTGCCCAACAAAGCATTTCTGGTGCCAGGCTGCAGCACTTCTCATGTCATCATATAGCATGATATATGTACGTGTGAAATATGCTGCACCGGCAAGCCATTAGCCAGGGAAGGGGCACTAAAGGCATGTGTCCCCCATAGACTACTCAATTACTCAAAATAGCGTCAAAAATGCACCAAAGCACTTCATTTTCACAAAAATGGGAAAAATTTCAAGGGAGGGTCACACCGACACAGGCTTTCCCCACACCATGTACTCTCAAGTGCTCCCCTACATCAAGATATTGGCTACACTACATATGTTGTGAATAATTCAACAGTTGCTATTAACACAGTATCAACAGACCAAAAATGTATTCCTAAAATATGCACTGCAATGAAAATTACAACTATTCTACAGAATTTAACTTCCAGTACTCTATTTCCATTTCATTAATGCAGATTTGTCCAGCTGAATTATGGTACAATGACAAGTAAAGTTCAACAAAGTTCTACATACATTATAAGTTATAATTCAATTTAGTGGTTGTAATATGTAAGATCCATTGCCAATGATAGATGGCACTGATTCAACAGTCATAAAATCATCTCAAAGGCTTTATCGCTACACACACTATATTACACAGTTAATGAATGCTGCTGCTGATGAAATTTAACATTCTCAAAGCAAAATTATTAGGCCACCTGCTTCTGCTTTGTTTTCTACATCTCTGATGGAACCAGACAGCAAACCAAGACCAAAACTAGAAATTTCGGGCAAAGCCCAACGTGAGTCTGCCCGGCGCCCTAAGTCCGATTGGGGAAAAATAGGAGGGGGGGTAAAATTTCCCCGACATCAAAGTCACGTGGCCCGAACTCAAATGCATTGGTATACGCCGAACGCACATTGTCGACTTAGGGTAGGTCAACATGAGCGCTTATAACTTTGTTC
>Ga0209367_1000638_pt1 | contig 37125 bp, 21 predicted proteins | sample WorMetLIZISLAND2_FD_187412 | JGI IMG/M metagenome (GOLD analysis project Ga0209367, IMG submission 187412) | Marine gutless worms symbiont microbial communities from Max Planck institute for Marine Microbiology, Germany - Olavius geniculatus... ...
AACTCGGAGTAATCCATAAGGTCAAAGAGTAGGTCAAATAGAGTAACTCTGACCAATCACAACTTAGTTATCTGGGTCAGTTCGAACAAGACAACTAGAGATGTGCGGAATGATAAATTTAGAAATATTTAGTTATTGAAATAAATAAAGGATGTGCTGGGGCCTAACTGTTACAGTGCTAGTAGAGTGGAACGTACAAATTTGTCCAATTATGCAAAACTGTAGGTGCTTATCTTAAATATCTTGAATATTTTAAACGGCGTCGATACAAACGATCCGAAGCCATTTATTAGTCCCCCCGGAAGCGATAGCTTGCGGAGCTGACTTGAGCTTTACTGCAGATGTTTTATTTTTCAACGCGAGATCTCCGAGATGCGTGGGCCGACCGGTGTAAAATTTTGCACGGTGGTCTGTACTAGTCCCAATTTTATAATGCCGATCCAAAATTTTGGAGGGCATACCCCCAAAAAATTTTAGGGGTTAAAACATGCAAAATTTGGCTCGATTTCGGACGACTTCAAAGTTCGGCGGCGAATATCTCCGAAATGGATGAAGGTATTCAAAATCGGATAAATATTTTATCTACCGCGATTCCTCCCGAGTTAGGCGAAATAAGTCAGGTGAACTTTGGTCCACTAATTACGGAGATCTCGATGTGGAATCATACCCACCCAAATCGACTTTTTCGGAAGATTATATTTCGGCGACTAGGGAGTGCTGCGCCCCCAAATTATTACACGCGTCATAGAATGACCAAGTCTTGCTAGCGCTCCCCCCACCGGGGACCTGGGTCCCCCTTACAATTTTTTTCAAAGAGGGGTCCAAAATTGGCTTAAAATGTAGTAAAGGAGCGCTTATAACTTCGGAGTTAGGGCGTGTAGCCCAAAGAAACTTTGGCACTTGACGTGGCTCTAGGTTGGGGTGTTAACGCGAGTACAACTTTTGGGGGCATCGCCCCCCTTAAAATTTGGGAGGGCAAAAAACGTTCAAAAATTGATGCGATTTGCGACAACTTTCGAGTTTGAGCGCAAATGTCTCTGGAACGGATGAAAATAGCGACAACATGTAAACGGCGTTAACGAAAACGATCTTTCCGGCGTTGAACAAAAAAAATTGTAAACTTCGGTCCATTACGAGCAAAGTTATAAGCGCTCATGTTGACCTTCCCTAAGTCGACAATGCGCATTCCTTTAATTTTCCCCCTATCGGACATAAGGCGCTGGGCGGACTCACGTTGGGCTTTGCCCCAAATTTTTAGTTTAAATTTTTTGTAGTCACGCACACAGATAAATTTGTATTTTGCATAAATTTATATGCTTTGTTAGGATACATTTGTTTGGAAGTATACCCTGATCTGTCGTAGAGTTCCTTTGTTGACGAACAACAAGTAGCGAGCGATAGTGGGATATTAGCCAAACCTAAGATGTTATCAGTTTGCATGCCGTTGTGTAGGGCTAATCACACCAATCCAAATGTGCAGGGCAGAGACCCGAGTCACTACGAGATAGTGCAGAAAATGAATTTGGTGCAGCGACGGCTCATCAAGAAAACTGAGGAGGTGATCGCCAAGAACGTGCAGCTGCGTGAGCTGGAGCGTATCAACGCTGAACTCAAGAAACAGCTGATTCGACGACCCGGACCCGATGCCGGCAAGCGACTCAACATGTTTCGTAATGCCGTCAACGCCAAAAGCAAACAGATCAAGGCGAGTTGTAGATCCTCCGATGTTATAGCTAATGAATAGCGAACGAAACTATGAATATTTTTAGTAAGTGTTAAAGCCATAGATTACAGTAGGCTACATTGAGCCATCGGTCGTCTGTGTGTAAAGCCAAACATTTTAGTGTTTTTCTATGTCTTATTGAAATTATCCTGTTATTTCTTAAATTTATATTCTATGGTCATTATTTCTGTTCTGCTTTTAGCCTAATTGTCAGCTCGGCATCTTCATGCTTCGTGCGTGAAACTAAGTTTAAAGTATCTGATTACGTCTAAACGAAGCACACACTGCAACACATCAAACAACTTTGAGATTAATTGTTATAGTAATTGTTTTAGCTTCAACGGAAACATTTATAACCTGCAAAATAAGTGGAAACTCGCAATACGTACTTTATTCAGCCTCGCTAGCATTCTTTTGTCTATAGCCAAAATACCGGCCTATTGACTTTGTGAAATCAACGCAAAACATGAATAAAATAACTCCTCCGTTTTTGCAGTACACTAGTACACTATACTGTCGAATATTTTGTTTTAATTTTATGCACATTTTCAACATTTAACGTCATTGCGTACGCAAAAAGTTTCAAGCAGTGAAAAGTTCTATTGTGTTGAGTTAGTTTCCAATTTGCGTTAGTCTGTTCTCAATCAAACCTAAGACGCGCTCGAGTCTAGTTAGAAGTAGTTTGTCGCAGACCTCGTCACCAACTAGGGTCTGCGACCATGTTTTCGACTGGATGGACTAATGCAAATTGGCCCCAGACTTCTAACTGCTCAAAATTAGCGTTAATAATTTTTGTGATGAGGCGTGCCGTGTGCAGGCGTTAACCGCAGAGATGAACATGTTCACGGCGAAACACGAAGAAGACCAGGAGGAGATCTTGCACCTGCGCGAAGAAGTTTACCAGTGGAAAAAGAAGTATTACGACTGTCGGCGTAAACTTTTCACTCGGTAAACTTCTAAGACAAATATAAAAGAAACGTTCCAGAAAAATATTCAAAAACGTTAAAAAAAACGTTAAAAACGTTGCAGGAATAAAAAAAAATTAAAATCGTTAAATAAAAACGTTGGCTAATGCTTAGTGTAGTATACCTGGAATTATAGTCTAAATATAAAAAAATTTATTTAATTTCAAATCTTTGATATTTGATATATTTGGACTAAGAAATAAATGACTATTAGTATGACCTATTAATTCGTTTTTGTGGTTTTGAAAGTATTTTTTAAAGTTTTATGAAATTTTTCAATGCACGTTTTCTAAAATAAAAAAAAAATTTTTTTTAAAGTTAAAACGTTCAAAAAGCGTTAAAAACGTGGCAAGAATAAAAAAACGTTTAACTTTTTTTACGTTTTTGTTCTACGACATACTGACATACAAGCGACTTTGTGCAGAAATTTTTGAAAAGGTTTAAATGTTTATCTTTTAGAGCTAATACTTTTTTTCCATAGCACTCGGGTTACTCGTTTTTATCGTTTGCAAAAAGGTTACGTTTGCCAGACGCAAATCGGTGAAATGTAGTTGAATATTTGTTTCCGGGAGGAGTGAAGTTAATTAATAGATTTTCACGCGTAAGGTGCTTCAAAGTGAGTGATCTCTTATTGAGCCACATGAAGTACAGTACACTGAAGAATGGCGCGCTGATTGTTTGCGTGTAGGTCGCAGCAGCGTCATGCAGGGCTGGAAAACATTGCACCATCGTCACAGCCTAACAGAAACCAGTCGAACGCCGCTCCACACGCCCCAGCCAGGTTCAGCAAGCGCCCCGTACTGCCAAAGATCGGTCGGACGACCGCCTATGAGCAATGAATGATCGTACCCTGCACTACTTACTTTCCGTTTGTTCAGCTACTTTTCTGCTGGCAACGCACTCTTTGTAACGAGTTCACTTTTCGAGTGTATCGGCGACCCTGCTGGCGCTGTATCTGTTTGTTCCGCACAGCGCGGTATTTGTCGTATTTCTATTGTGGGAGAGGGTCAAAATTGAACGTCACTTGTGCAATACTGTACTAAAAAACCAAACTAAAATTTTAAAACTTAACAGGTGCACGAGTGCACGCAAATCGGCACTCTCGACTCCTCGGCCTTCGTAAAGGGCCAGCATATTTGTTCAGAGGAGTCATACCCCCTACCAGCGGGAAATTACAAATACAACCCTTGTAACTTTCGTGTCGTAGACGAAGCTCACTTCGAGCTTTTTCGTTGTTACTTATCGTTCTTTTTGAATTGTAGATGTTTGTACTTTTTGACTGGTAGAGTTACGGTAAATCTAGCTGTGCAGTTTTTTTTTGGTTTTTTAGTTGCCGTACGTTCCTAAAAATCTGCATTTCTAAAATATTTATTGATTTCTCAAAAGCGTTGGTTTGGTTGTGTTTGCTTTCAAACTATTACTAAAACAAAACTGTCTGCATCTAGTTTGTTATGCTGCAGTATTTTTATTTTTTTTGTTTTTTTATTATAGGTGCTATTTACTGTGCCACTTTGTTTTGCGAACCGCCGTGTTATATTGCACAGAATGTCATAAAATAAAATATTTTTTGTTTTTACTTTTTGCACCAGACTCGCATGAAAATTATTGCGGGTCAAATCAGGGTACATTGTGACGTCTTAATGCATTATGACTTATCTAAATATTGCATCATGATATTTATTTTAAAATTTATTATCTAATATTATGTTAGATATAATAACGATTATAAACGATATCATTTACAAACAAAGTAAATCATCACGTAGAAAAATGTGCTGATCTTTTCACTTTTACAAATATGGTATAGTAAATAAATGCATCAAAAGGGTTCAAATGCATTAATGGCTTACATCAAACCTGCATAAATTTTCTGAGTCATGGCAAGGACTGCTGTACTAGCCTCGTATGTTTGTGATTTCATACTAACTGCAAATAATATCTCCGATAACGTTATGAATGGGAATAGGCTACTACCCGATGCTTGGGTAGTTGGTGCTATAGGCTACCATTTGTACTCGAGTATTAATAGTATTAGTATTAATCCGCTAGTTTGCAACATGACTTGGCTATCTATTGCTCGTTTTCATGCATTTTGTTTTTTTATTTATTTATTAAACGAACAAAAGTAAACCATTTTATGTTGCATGATATGCGATAATAAAGCACCTAGATGCCGTTGACAGAATTAAGCTAAAAAAACTGTCAAACACGTAGTGAAATGCATATTTAGGGAAAACGCTTTTTGTAGTGCGTACCAAAATGTGAGGCTATGTGGCAGATTTTATTACAGCTTTTCTGCATTTTTTTGTGATTGCAAAAGTAAACAAATTATTAAAACGGTTTATAGGTTAGTCTGCAAAATTTGCCATAAAATAAAATGGCGCGTTTCTATGGAACACAAGCGACAAGGTCAAACAATTTCGTCGCTGGTCTGGCATGGACTGTAGGGTGGGCCAAAAAACGAGGCCACTTTGTTTTACAACTTGTAACTTTGTCAGATAACCCTGTTAATCAGATCGGTACCAAATGTGGCACAAATCAATGCTATTGTATTTTGTAACAAGATCTCACAATTTGCTTGAATCAATCTTGCAAAACTAGAAGGCGCTGGTGAGAGTGCATATCTCCGCCAAGTAAAGTAATTTGAACATAAGGACTACACTGTGTCTCAAAAAACATCCCGACATTTTTGACTGTAACTTGAAAACCAATTAAGCCTAAGAGATTTTAATAATTTTTGGTATAAATATTCCTGACACAACTTGCCATTAAGTGGCTGTTCAGTTTTCCACCTCACCCAATGTATGGTTCTGCACTACCTAGGGAAACAGATCAAACGAAATATGCGTTAAAATAAACAGAAAACCTGAAAAAAACATCCCCAACCTTATCGATCGTACCTTGAATAAAAATTAGCAGATTTTAATAATATTTGGCAGAACTATTTCTGACACCACTCGCTATTAAATAAATGTTTTAGTTTTTACCTCACGCAACGTCTGCTTTTGACTACCTAGAGAAAGCAGACCAGTTATAATACATGTTAAAATGAATGGAAAAACGTCAATAAATTTCATCTGTCCTAATTTGTGGGCCCCAACGGCAGGTCTATTACAAGGTTTGACTGTCTTGCAGCAGTGTGTTTACCAGACGAAGTTTAAGAATGTTTGTGAAGTCAAGAAGCGACTGGTACAGCCTGGATTGATCTGAAGCAGAACATTATCGATACTGCTGTCAAGTAAATGCAGAAAGCGTCTTCTTGCCTGTGTTCGCATAGTGAGCCAACACTTCAAGCAATAGGCAGTTGAAAAATGAACAACTTAATGAAATGTCAACCACAGTGTCAGAAATGTGAAGGTGGTGGCGCTACTTTATTTTAAAAAGTTGTTTTTAATAAATTACGATATTATGTTAAAAACTAGAAATATAGGTCTAACTTTGACTTGTGCCAAATTTAATGCTGATGTGGTCAACATTTCTGAAGTTGCAAGCCGTAAAACAAAGTGGCCTCATTTTGGTCCACCCTCTATATAGGCAGGTAAACATCGCAGAAAGCGTCCTTTAAGTTATTATTTAATATGTAGGGTTAAAGTTATTTTAAAAGTATTTATAATAATTAAATAAACAACAACGTATGTGAATAACTTGTTTTGTTTGGTTTAGATATTACGTCGCTGCTGCCATAGCAACAGTTCTCGCTGTGGCTATGCGTCGTTTGTGATGAACTATTGATATTATTTGCGATTATTATTGATTTATCGCAAAGTATCAGTTATTATGGAAGACGCAACTGAGGTAAGACAGTAAAACAACTAAGTTATAAATCGTAGGCAAAATTATAGATAGTTTAGTTTTTTGCTTTATTATAATTATAAACATTAGACAAACTCATTGCATCAATAAAAAGAATGACATTTTTAGCAGTCAAATTTACGAAATAAGTATATCAAAAATATATTCCGATCACTTCTTAGCGTAGGCTTTGTGGTGGTACGCAACTGAAATGGTTGATCCAAAAAGTAAAACATTAAAGTATCAAATATTTCGTTAAATACTGAGCGATTTTCAGGTGCTTTTACTGGTACAGTTAGTAACAATACAGTATTGGTAATAAGTGGTCATGAACTATTCCATCTCATTACATATAACGCTAGAAAATAAAGAGTGTTTATCGATTAAGCCCATAGGGCTTTTTTGTACGACTTATATTATATCTGCTTGGTAACATTCATGGATGCAGGTTTGCAATCTGTTGGCTACTGAGTCTACTCCGTTTACATAGATATGTTAATACCGTATTGCACGGGCTGGGTCAACGTGATAACTTGTCACCCGTCAGGAGTTAATGTGCTATTGTTCGTTGACTGCAGCATACCTTGGTGATAGATCTTAGACCTAACGACCACATGTTGTTGCCTCGTCGTTTCTAGAATCCAGAAGACGAAGATGGCACAACATCGGGCGATATACAGTTTGATGTCGAACGCCAGTTTTCCGATCTCTATGACAAATTTATGAAGGTTGGTTTTCGTTTTACGTAAACACGAACGGACATACCTAAATAATTAAAATAGTAGACCTAAATTTAAGAACAGTAGATCTGCACACACGTGAGTCGAAAAAGCATGACACTAAACTTTTATTTACCGAATATTGGACGATTTTCATAGGTTTTTTTTCACTGGCATACTCGGCAAACAACGAAGACAACTTGCAACAAAAAAATCATATCTAAAACGTGTCGCTGCATTACCATACACTATCTTGTAAAATATTAATTTTTAAAAATTGCATCGAAAGAAGCACATCAAGGACAAACTAAGCGCGCTCAATCCAAAAAAAATTAATGTAAGCCTATTTATGGTAGATAAAACCGCACCAAGTCAGTAAGACCGGCTACAAATTCATTGTTTATTATACCAAGCCGCACAAACTGGTGTCCTGTTAATCATTTTTAACAAACGTTTGCTAAAGAACTGACTGAAACAAACCGTTATTCGAGAACTGGCTGTTGAAGACAGTTTGTTATTTTTTATTTGGTTTAATAGGAAAATGCTGTTCACATTGGATGTATGAAAATGTGGAGAATGGCATTAGATGTCGCACAATAAAGCTTCAAAGCAAAACGTTTTTATCGTGCATAAAATGACTCTTAACCGATTGCTAATGACGACAAACGTCTCGCTGAAATCAAACTACACCAAAGGAGTCTTGATTGATTAAATCTAACTTGATTCTATTACCACAGTTGCTACCTGCCATTTGTAATGTAGCTGGTAATTCATATTTTACGAAGACTATGGCTCAAGGCATGCGCTGTGCTCCAGTTTACAGCATTAACATTGTACAAGGTAATGTAACGACACATTCTAAGTATGGTAAAAACTTTCATGATTGTCTTGATGTTATTGTCTGTGAAGTGTGTTAATAAAAAGTTTGAAAATTGCAAAATATCAGACGAAAATATAACCATAAGTTTTGTGACATTAGTAAATGACAAGGAACAGTTCTGCGCTCGTACTTTGCCCCCGCCATATGTCCGACTGCCGTCTTGTCTGTAGACAGCGGCGTCGTCGTGGTGATGTCGATGCGCTTGGCTGCATTTTGTATTGCACACGACGTAGCAACAGTTGACGAGTTTACCATATGCCTTCATTGGCGTCGAAAGACGGGCGGCAATAAGACTGCTGTATAAAATGCGAGTGTTAGACACATACTGACGCTTTTTGGATGGCGGTAGGTTAGGTGAGGTCACGCCTTCCAACGGGTCAGAGAGGCGGTCGCATACATTGCAGACAAGACGGTAGGCCAGGTCAAAGATTCCAGACCAGAACACCGTACTAGATGATCTGTAGACCAAGATGACAGACTGTGTGATTTCAGATACATGGTCAAGAGGCGGATACATAACGGGTTTATTGTGACAAGTCAAAAAACAGTAGCGTGAAAACATATGTGAGGTCAACCGGCTTATTGTGTGGCGTTATTAATATGGCGCGCCAAAAACATATGGCGAAGCCAAAGTACAGGTACAGAACTGTTTTTTGTCATCTACTGCCATTCTTGACTCACGTAGGTGTGATGAGAACACCAGCGTTTTAAAAATAACACGTCATGTTTTTAACAACGAATCATAATCTTCGCGTGCAGACGGTTGAAGAAATAGTCGGCGAGCATAGAATGCAAAAGTTTCATGGCGAGTTAGAGAAAATGTTTTACGTGCTGAAGCAAGTTCAAGAGAACAATCGTCGACTGACGCAGAAATGTCGTCAACTCAACGACCAGATAGACACCAACGTCGGCAGCGTCAACGCCGTGCTTCACATGACAGAAGAGGAATCACTCGCCAACATCCAGACGCAAAACGTAAACGGATGTATAGGCAAACTGTAATCATAATTTTCAGCTGTATAATGTATACGCACATTATTAGAGTACTTGTCGAAGTAAACTTATTGTTAGTTCCATGCGCTATCAAAAGCAGCAAGAAGCACGTGCTTAGTTTAGCCTATCTGCTAATTTGGTTAGCATCGTTTTTGATAACGTCAAGCAGGCAAACACTGTTTAGTGATGTGTTAATTTTCAGGGAAAAGGAGTAGCTTTATTATGTTTAGTAACAAAGATAATGGTGACTTGTACCGAACGTGATGAAAATATGCTTTAAGTTTGCAAAATTTACGTACAGACCTAGTAAAACTGTCTTTTCCGGACACAATGTTAGTGAGTGACTAAATAGAATAATTATTACGCGGAGTGGCGGAAAAGTTGCAGAGCATTTTCGTTCGATCATTGTGACTGTTTACAGGAGTTGACCAAAGCCTGGGAGATGGTGGGTTGGATGGCAGCGATTGATCGACATGCGTTAACACTGTCCAACGACGTCAGGACGCAGCTTCAACCGATGTACAAGAAGATCGACGAAAGTGCGCAACTCACCGACGACGCTTCTCGCAGGTAGACCGTGCCGTCGCTTTTTTCTTCCGCTACTTTCAGCTGGCCGCATTTTTGGTGGCATCTTTACACATGCTTGTTACAGTTCACATGTATGATTATTTATCAACGCTGTAGATGTTAACCTACTACTCGGGTTTTCGTAAATTTTATTACTGCCACGAAAGCGCCGGCAGTATTGTTCCGACATTTTTTTCTCTGTCAACACGACATCTCATGAACCGCTGCACTTAGCTTAATAAACTTTTGCACGAACATGTACCTCGACAAGGCCTAAAAGCGTATTAAATTAACGTTATAAGTCAAAAGACAAGGCCACGTGTTTATTTGTGTGGGCAATAAGTAGCCGTGCGACAAATGATGTCTGCCAGAAACTGCAAACGCATTCGCTTAGCGGCGCTGGGCACGGCTGTGTTCTTGCAACGTAGGGCCTAAGGTTGGTCTGGATTCACGAAATTTTGCACAGTCATGGTTCGCGAGCAGTACTTTGCCTTGAGCAACACTTGACGATCTTGCTTGTTTACATTGCGCTATATTACTTACATCCATTCGTTTACATATATTTTATATTGAAAATGTTAAATTAACGTACTATCGTAAATAATGCATGCGACTATTTTTTAATCAGAACAAAATAAACTGTATTAATGATTTGTGTATCGACCTAGGCCATGATAAAATGATAGCGCCAGATAGCCGTCACCAGGTGTAAGGCGTTTCTTACATGTGCATAGATAAAATAAAATAAAATAGCATTAACTGTAAAACATGGTACATGATTGTGCAAAATCGCGATGAAATAAAACATTTATGCACGTTTGTAGCGCCACGTTTCGCTCTATGGGAAACAGTAAACAGTAAACAGAGTCGACGACAACCGTCTTTAGTTTTTTTCATTTTGTTTTATTTTTATTTTATTGCGCATCTGCGAACCCCTGTCAACAACAGCCGTACAATGCTTTCAAGATGTTTTAAAATGTCATCTGTCCACGTTTCCACAAACTTGCACAGAACTTTTATTTTGTTTTATGCATATGAACAAAACCCCTAAATTGGAAAGCAAAATGAGATTCATGACACGTTGGTTGCCGGCGATGTGACTTTAACACGCTGTAGTCTATCCGAGCTGCGTCGACAGAACGCCGAACTGATGAAACAACTCGAAGAAAAAAACCAAGAACTGGAGAGGCTGAAGGATTCAGAACACGATAAAACGACGGAGATGCAAGACGAATCACTTGCTGAGACAGAATTAGAGAAGAAAGTACGTCAGTTGTATACGTGTTTACTGAAAAAATAGTCGATTATTAGTCGATAATATTATTTTGAAATGTTTATGCAAAAACACTACCAAATGTTGGCTATAATTTCACATTACCGGTATATACAGCACTAACTTACAAATTGTCATGCTTTTCGTAGCCTGCTTTGCTGTGTTTTTTCTCTTGACTTTAACATTTTATCGATTATCAACACCCATTTAGATCACGGTCATGACGATTTTATGTCGAATATGATCGCTGCGGGTGATCTCAATGGTCTCAAGCGTACACAGTACTCGCTCGGCATTCTTTTTCTCTTTCAGTTACGTTCTAAAATAATTGTAGTTATGTGTGCTACATTGGAACGACAGCTTGTGATTTTAATTTTGTTGACAAGTGCATTTTAGAAAATGAATATGCGATCGTTTTTTTAGATGTTATGATGTAAAACAATTTCTTACTGCTGCAATAACGTATGGACTAAAAGTCACTTTGCAGTGAGTGGCACTGAATAAAATGCACACTTAGGCCTACGAAAAGTAATAACATTTCGTTAAACAATTAGTTTTTAATTATGTAAAGTAATGTTTTAACATGCCAATAGCTTCACGTTTTGTTTTAAAGACTACTGAAGCCGATATGGTGTGAACTTGTGGAGACGATTGTTAGCCTAAGCCCTACGTGAGGGAATATTTGACGTTATTCAACTTGCAAATGCGTGTGCGCAGTTGAAGCTGAAGCTTGCGCTAAAAGACAACGAAATTAGTCGAGGGTTGAAGACAGCGTTAGAATTTAAGAAAGATCTCGAGAAGGAACAGCATCGTTCGTCTGAACTCGTCCATCAGATAGAAAACTTAAAGAATTCTGTCAATGCACTGGAGCGAGACATCACGACCATGCATGACGTCAACAACGAACAGAAGGTTAGTCTTCGATAGCGATAGAACGTGCATCGGAATTCTACAGGATTTACTGTAGATTAAACCTCATTACATCTACCGAATATTGATCAATAATGCTTTATAAACTTGGAACTGGCGGCGCCTACTAGCGGAAAATGAAACGAGAAGTTACAAGACAGAATAGAAGAAAAAGGGAAGCAAAGGAAAGAGCAGTAACGTAGACAAGGTGGCAGGGGACCCACCCTTTCTATCTTCTAGACAAGGCATATAAGCATATGTTTAAACCATAAATGTAAAAAAACGTTTAAAAACAAGATAACGTTCATACAAACACGAAGTCTGTTCAATGCATTTCGATAGTTTACAGTATATGTCTCTAAAAATATAATCACCGAGCTGTTTAGACTGGTAGAAAAAAAATCAAACAGTTTAATTTCAAATTGTACAGCAGCAATGATTCTTTCATTCTTCTTTATTATTTTAACTAAACAATAAACATTGTCAGTCACAAGACCATTCGATTTGTCACCAGCACTTTACTATAAATGGTCCATTGACAGAACATCTTTGAGGCGCCATATCTCCGTAACTGTGCTAGATAGACGCATGGTCACTATGGACCAACCATGGAAAGTCGCCCACTGCGCGTCAAAGGTAGGGGGAAGGAGAGGGCGTTTGATTTGAGGGGAGGTTGTCTCCTGGCGCTGAGAGAGGATGGACGCCCCTGAACAAACCGACGAAGATCTTGTTGTTGTCTGATATAAAGGTCGTGATACATGGTCATCGCGCTGAGATAAGTAGTCTTCACGCGAAAATGGTCCATGAACAGCATAGATCGGAGCACCTTTCAGCTATCATTGGCGAGATGGACGACAGACTGCACGAGGCATTCAAAGAACTTAAGGTTAGTGAGTTCTGAAACTACGGCATTATCTAGTAACGACTGAAAGAATAATGTTGAGATGTGTATAAACAACTTTCTGTAAGTAGTAAATTTATTACATTGTAATTAGTGTTAAAAAGCTTGTTACTAAATACTGTTTTCGAAGGAGCGAAAACCTTTGTTTGCTAATTATTCGCTTAATTACTTTCTGAATAATGACACGTAATTTACGGCATGCTGACGTTACGGACAAAAGAGAGATAAAAAACTCACCATATGATGTCTTTAAATAGACTCATAGGTTGAAACGTAACTTTTATAAGTTGATAAATTCATCAAATTACAACCTTTATATAGGCCTACATTGTTGTTGTTGACGTTGCGGTTGCCGAAACGTCAACAACACCAATGTATATAAAGGTTGTAATTTAATGAATTTATCAACTTATAAAAAAACTCACCATATGATGACGGCAATAATAATAATGAGATGTTATATAAGACGTGCATTCACCACTAAGGCCACAAAGTACAGACCAACCAAAGATTCTTGTTTTTTTAACAACATTATTGGAGTAAATCTGAGTCACAGAGAATGCACCTTAATTATACTGATTTCTAGGTTAAAATGATGTCATTTAAAAAAATAAGTGACAAATATTTAACACGTTTTTTATTAAGTCGTGTATCGCGCGTAAAAATCTGCATACAAAGAAGAATTCTCGATTAACAAGAAAGAAACAAATCTTTCTTTGCGCATTGTATTAAAACGAGTCATTAGTTATACAGATGCGGTTCTCCGTTCGCGCGGTATTAATTATTATTAATCGGCAGTAGTTTATACACTGTGTCTCAAAAAACATCTCGAACATTTTCGATTGTAACTTTAAGAAAGATACTCATATTTTAATAATTTTGGTAGGAATATTTTTGAGACAACTTTCCAGTAAATAGATGTTCATTTTTTTCACCTCATTCAAAGTCTGTTTGTGCACTACCTGGGAAAACAAAACCAACAAAGTATTGCTTTTTTACCCAATGCAGTACTATTGCTTAATCTAAGTAACGCACAAAAACATATTTTGTTAACTTTCTTGACACTTTGGCTGACATTTCATTCAATTGTTTCGTTTTTTAACTGCGTACAGCAAAATTGCTTGAAATACGGGTGCATTGTGCGAACACGGGCAAGGAGACGCTTTCTTCATTCATTGACAGCAGTAGGCCTTCTATCGATAATGTTCTACTTCAGACCAATCCAGACTTTACTAGTCACTTCTTGAATTCATAAACATTTCTGCACGTCATCTGGTAGACGCACTGCTTTATGACAGTCAAACCTTGTAATTAGCTGGCTGTTGGAGGCCAGAGATCTGGATTGATAGAATTTATTAAAGTTTTTTCATTCATTTAACACATAATTTGCTTGGTCGGTTTTTCCAAAGTAGTGCGATAGCAGAATTTGAATGAGATGAAAACTTAAACACTTATTCAATAGCCAGTAAGTCAAAAATATTTAGACAAAAAATATTAAAAATTGATGATATTTCTCCAAGTTATGATCGATAATGTCGGGGATGTTTTTTTACGTTTTTGCGTATTTTAGCGCATATTTCGCTTCGTCTGCATTTCCTTGATAGTGCAAAAACAAACATTGGGTGAGGTAAAAAGCTAAACAGTCATTTGCTGGCAAGTTGTGTCAGAAATATTCGCACCAAAAATTATTAAAATCTACTGATAACTTTTTTTGAAGTTACAATCGAAAATGTTAGAAATGTTTTTGAGACATAGTGTATAACTGTGTCTACGTAGACCGGACACGACATGCTGACAGCGGCCAAAATGAATACGGAGGAACTAGAGCATATCGAAGAGACGCAGACCAAGCAGATAAAGTTTCTTGAACAAACTCGACTTCAGCTGGAACAACGGATAGCAAACATGAATGCCGAGGCAAATAAACTAAAAGCAGGTCAGTCAGTGAGCAGGTAAGTAGCTACTAAATAGAGCTGCATAAATTAACGATGAATCACGCGATGAATCGTTACAAGTAATTTGAGCAAAGCTCACGAGACGCGCGAAAGCCTATAGCAGTTCCTGTTCGCAGGTAATCGTAGTCTATTTCTATCCATTTCGTCGTAATTCACACTTTTGCAGCCAAAAATCGCCAAAAAATCACGTTAAATCAATATTTTTAGGGTTCAAGGTCATTCAAGGTCAACGATGTTAATAAATTTAAAAAGCCTGTCACCAGCGCTTGTTATGATAAGCAGCATGTTTGTGCCTATCTGCAACCGTGTTCACGCTACACGAGATAATTGCGGTAAAATAACCACTTTTTAGGGGGTAGCTGTCTTTGACGACCGCCTGCGCTGGCCTCCTTGAACCTACGGGGTCGGGACTTAAACTGCTAAAATCTACGTTGAATGCTGAAAATTTCATACGCAGATTGTCTTGGTCTATCTCCAGCCATTTCGTCGCAATTCAGTGTTGAAATGTGCGCTGCATCCAAAAATTGCGAAAAATTCACTAAAACCTCTTTTTGAGTGGTTCAAGGTCGTTCAAGGTCATGGATGTTCATAAATCCAAAAAGCCTGTCACCAGTGCTTGTTATGATAAGCAGCATGTATGCACCTATCTGCAACCGTTTTCACATTATTCGAGCCAATAACGGCAAAATGACGTCTTTTTAGGGGGTACCCCCTTCGACGCCCTCGTTCGAGGGGAACCCCTGCACCCAGTGGCACGAAATTTTGTCACGATAAACAGAGACCTTGGGGCAGCCCACAGTGAAGATTTCGTAATCCTAGCTTGCACCATTTTGATATAATTCACGAGTGTGACAGACGGACAGACAGACGGACAGACGCCCAGACGATGGCAAAGACGCGCGAAGCATTTTGCTTTCGCGCGTAAAAATGATTGAAACATTTAATCGTAAAATTTTGGACAGAGTTACATCCCATAGAAAGCATTCTAAAGTATAGATAATTAACTAATTATGTTTGAAAACGCAAAAATATCCAGAGAACTTAAAAATTTTGGCCTGCTTAAAATGTATGAGAAAACGCTTCCTATGGCGATAGTGTCACCATGCATTTGTGATAGCCGTTAGCTAAGTAACTGATAACCTTTCTACGCGAAAACATATGTGTTCTTGTACAATGATCACAGTTTTGTTTTTTTTTTAATTAGTGATTAATTAAAGTTTTTAATCGTTACCAACTTTACTTATATAAGTAAAACGTTTAACATATCGTTGCATGCATAGTATTTGACTCCAGCAAAAGCGTTAGATATGCAAGTCGAACATTAATCGTATTTTTGTGTTCACTTTTTATGTAAACACGGTGTAATTTTAGTCACAAAACAAGTGTTTCGATTGCAAGTGTGTCGCACTCACATACTATTTATATACCTTAAGCATTATCAGGACGTAATAAAATAATTTAATACAGATCATTTGTCGCTTTGCAGAAATGAGGTCAGATAAGAAGAAAATAGAGGACTTCGAAAAACGATGTGATGAGTTGACGAAAGAACACGCCGCAATCGAGAGAGTTAGTCCGTTGTTTTATCTCTTCCCCGGCTGCTTTTAACTCACCAGCGAATAAACCTAGAAAACCAAAATTATCAGCAGAAGGTTGCCACCGGCAATTTGTCCAAGTGCCGATGGTCAAAAATCAAACGACGTTCAGACGAGGCTACTAGAGTGATGCACTCTACCGTGTATTGTCGCCCTTTCTGTTAAGCGTTCGATACGTACAACTTAGCACACAAGTCGAGTAGCTACAGCAAATTCTGTAAAAAGTTTCACATTTTCGAACTATGATAACCATTACGACACCGAAACGCCCCAGTTTGGTTTAAACTTTTTTCATTGATGCACGTATGTTTAACGGTGTCAGAAATGCCAGAATTATAATTTCTTAAAGCTTATTACGAACTGCATCTAATGAGTTTAACTTGCGATTAGTTTTGCCAGCCGCCGTTCGATGCACTGAGATACTGAGTGTTGTCGTTGATGCTTAGCTAGTTCGTTTTAGTTTTCAGAATTTCCTCTCCTGAACGAAATCACGGCGTCTCGTATTGCTGCAGTGTCTGTTAAATTTTTTAATGCTTGGGGCTGTGTTCTTTAATTTGTTCAAGGAGTACTGTTTGACGTTTTATAATAAAAGTTTTACTGCTGTTGAAAATATATTCTGTAGGAAAGTTTCAAAAATAGTTCTTGAATACGTTGAGTCGTTCACACTAACAAAGTGCGCACGGTGTGACGTAGAAATACGAAACGGCCAAAAAGGAAAGCAGTTCGTGTGCACATCAGCTGAAAGTGCTCGTGGAAGACTTGCATCAGATCCTAGCTGAATCGAAAAAGAACGAGAAAAGAATCGAACAACAGCAAGACAGCATCAAAGGTCTGGAGAGGCTTCGTGACCAACATCTCCAACAAGCTGCTGAAAGTGCCGACAATGTGAGCATTTCACCGGAGGATAATAGATTTGTGCAATTATTATCTTTGCTATATCATTGTTGTTTGCTGAAAGCTTTTTTCAATTAATCACTCATTTTATTGGTTACATGTTGTCGATAAAACATACAGTACACTAACGCTGGACGTTCGATTAGTCTACATTACTACGAGTCGAATCACGTTTGTATGGTGAATGCCCTTAGATGTAAGCCTACCATGCCACTGAATATTGTTACGCTTTGTTTTAACGTCGCTGCAAAAAAAACCTGCTCAAAGTGCACCACGTATGCATAGACTTACGTTTAGAAGCGCATCAAAAGAATTAAGTTATACTTGTCAGGCTGACTTCACTGATTTGGTTAGGCCTGTACTGTTCGTCGGCAATTCATGCTGTTTTTTTGCTTTTAGCCTTTTAATCGTTTGTCACTTACAAATTACAATGAATGGACCACACTAACTGCATGGTTACTCGTCACTGGGTGCAGATGAAAACATTTAGAATTGTATGTCTTGTCGACTGGCAGATAACGGAGTTGAAGAATACAATAAAAGAGATGGCAAATACTGAGTCCGCTTTCAAAAAGAAGGAGGAAGCTTCTGAGCTGAAGTTGAACCAGATGAAACTGATGCTTCAATCTGTGCTTGACGACCGCAATCTGCTCAGCAAAAAGCTACTCTCAGCTAACGTCATTTGCGCCAATTTGCTATAATTATACGAACATTTTACCGTTTGATTACGTTTTTAACTTAATTAGCTGCGTTGTATTGCGCTGCATAAGCCTTGGACATGGGCACTAGCTATAAGCTTACATCTTTATACTTTAGTGCTAAAGCTCGGCTTAGCCAGTTTGCTTCTGAGGGTTTTTGTATTAAGTATTAGTTTAATAATATTACGAACAATAGTACGTCGTTTGCTAGTGTTATGAAATTTAATTAATGTAACGTTAATTTAACCGGGACTTGATGACTTGATCTCTGTTGTTGATAGCGTCGACTGTTTTACGATTATTCTTTAATTCAGCGCAAGTTGAATTTTTTCGACTTATCGTATTGTGAATGACTATTTTTACCGAAATCGGTTTCAGCTATTTGCACTTTGATTGTTTTCGCTTTCTGTCCATGGTAGCGACAACAGTATTGTTTTTAGCATCATCGTTAAATTTGTTTTTGTCTCGCTATTTTTCTGTTACCACGATAACTCAGAAACCGTTGCACTCAGCTTGATGAACTTTTGCATACACATATAGCTCGACAGGCCTCATAATTCTATTAAATCAAATTTCAAGGTCATAAATTAAAAGTCAAGATCACAATACCGAATTTTTTCCAATGCGAAAAAGAGCCTCGCTGCGACTGCTGCTATCAGTTAGGCCGACAAACATTGGCCAAAGCTGACGTCAGTGCTATAAATATCGCAACATGCTACTGCGGCTACCGCGGACAGTATTTAGCTTTGCGCAAGACTTCAAGACTATCTTGTTTTGTTTTTTTGTCTGCCACATATATGTTGCATATTATGAGTAAGATTATAAACTGTTATGTGTGTGGTTCTGCATGTGTCTCATGTACGAAAACGGACTGATCAGGACGATATTGAAGAACTAAAGCGTCAAGGGAAGCTGAAGTATCATCAGGTAATGCAAGTAAAAGAAGAGTTTTCCTACCAGGAAGCGGTAGTGGCCAAGTTCAAACTGGACAGAGTCAACGTCGAAAAGGAAGTGGCACAACTGGAGGTAATCGGATGACTCGACTACAATAATATCACTGTGTGTGCATTGACGCTTTGAAACAAGAAGCCCAGCTGTCGCTAGGATAGCCGACTGTACTGGTTGTCAGTGACCTTAAAGGTTACCAAGGTCGATAATTTTCATGTCATTTGAAATCCAATATGCCACTTTTTATTAGTGATTAATAGTAACCTTGGCCGTATCTTTCAGCGTTTCCGAGATATGACCGGTTTTCCGTTGAATTATTCACCACCTCCGCTTTCAGTCAACCCCCAGTTTTAAAATGTTTTTCTTACACTAAATGGCTGGAATTTTGCATGCTCGAGTTTTGCGCACATGGTTATTCATTCGTGTAAAAAGTTTTTCCATCGACCTAAAGCTTAGCCATAATACATCCATGAAAGACGGACAGACAGGCGGATGGATAGACGGACAGACAGACGACGACCATGCCAATAGCTCGATTGTTACTAAAGTACGGTTGGCTAAAAAACGCTGTCCGAATGACATAGGGCCTATATACCGTGCGAACCATGAACAAGCTACCGGTACCACTGTTATTGTGTTGCCGTCCTAATAGACCTCAATACCGGTGTTGCCTCGCCGACCGTCCTATTCTAATGACCGTTTGTCTGCCCCGTACGGGTTACTAACTCGAAAAACGAAAAGGCGCGAAAAAAACAAAATCGGCGTAAACGTTCCCCAAGGCAGGAGTACTACTGCGTTATTTTTTACGTCAAAAACTTCACTTTTGGTTTTCATCTAAAGAAGCGACGTCGATCACTACCAGTTTTGCAATCTGCAGATCCAGTCGCATCATCTTGTGTAGCAGGCGTTTCACCGACGCAGGAGACTAGTCTTTCTCTCGGAAATCCAGTCATTATAGTCTTTTTGCACTATATTTTTAGCATTAAGCCTTTTGATTAAACTGCGGTCTTTTTGGCGTCATTTAGTAAGTCGTGCTAAAAACGCAAATCTGTGACGGCATTTTGAAAAAAATATCTCTCAAACAGAACTAAGGATTTTTAACGAAATTTTACGTCATTGACGCAAATATACGTCGCATTTTGCGAACAAAATTTTATTTAATGCTGTGCAGGTCCGTTCGTGGTTGTTATTTTAAGATTTTAAGTTATTAACCCATTTATCTTACAATCCCATATTACGGGACACCTACTTTTACAGTAAGTGATAAAATAATTTGGGCACTAATGGGTTAAGGGAGCTCACTTTTTCTGGACACACTGTATTGTTATTGTAACAGGCAGAACGCTTTGTGTCCTGTGATAAAATTGCTATGACATGACGTTACTGCTAACAACGTTGATTCGCAAAGTAATCTAAAGCGTAGACGGCGTTGAGGACATTGATGTGCGAGACAAGTTGACGATGTCGTAATTCTGCGGTGCGTGGCGTCGCACGCAGGAAAGTCTGGCGCGCAAGGAGGCGACTGAAAGTCAAGCAAAGGACAACGTGGAGTTGATACAGTCAGAGCTGATTCTGCTGGAAAAAGAGCGCGCTGCACTTGAACAGAAATTGATACGTATCCAGCAGGAAAAGCAGACGGCTAGTTTCTGTATTTTCACATCGATCAGTTTATATCCATAGTTACATGTGTAAGAATAGGATAACAATTGCCAAAAATATTTTATATTTTTGTGTTTTACGATTTTATTGCGTGTTAAGCGATTTTGTTTTTTTGCTGTTTTTATTTGTACATACAATCTGTTTGTTTGACAGTTTGTTGTTTTAAACGAACAAACATGTTCATAAATAAGGCCCACGCGTTTTAGCATTGATTTTCTTAGAATTAAAGCGTAGGGCTTACCTGTAAAACGACGTAATAAAATAGAGTACATCGCGTAGTAAGTAAATAAATGAGTAAAATGTGGATTAATATGGTGCATAACGTTAAAAATAACCTTTAACGCACAATTATCTATTTATTACAAATACACAAAAATATAAAATACAAAACGATAAAATAAGTTTTTGACGTATAATATTAGAGATGGTCATATTTAGTTAAGTCTGTCTAAACTTTGAAGTTTAAAGGGACATCCATCAGGTTCGAATAAAAGTACAAACCTATCAAAGAAATCATAAATTTAAAAAAATCCGAAAATATATCCGGTGATGGCCGATATAGTTTATTTTAATTTGTATACAAAGTGGGCCAAAAATGTCAATGTGGTTTTGCATGCAGATAATGAAGGAGAGAGACATAGTCGGAGCGCAGCTGATACGTCGCAATGACGAAGTGACCCTTCTCTACGAGAAAATCAAGGTCATAGAGATGGCGACGCACAAAGCTGAAGGTCATTACAAGGAAAGGCTTAAAGATATACGCCTTCTCAAACTCGAGATACGGAGGTTGCGCTGTCGGAATAACACGCTGGAGAAGAAAAATCAAACGAGCGATGATCTAAGGTTAGGCCTCAGCTATAGCGCGGATGCTGCATCGTACGTTCTGCCTATCCGTTAAAAAATAGAAATTTCGCAGAATAAAAATTATACGACCGACTGCTACACAAAATTTTTGTTTTGTTTTTGCTCTACCATTTAGTTTAGTGACAAAAGCTTTGTGCGTATTTTGCAACAACATAAATATTGTTTGCACACAATGCTCCAAAATGCATCTGTCGCCGGAATTCGGAAGTTTGAACTTTGAATACTCGTTGGAAAAATTCCGCGTACGTTAATAAGTTCATATATTATAAAATTATTTCATTGTGCGATCGTTTTAATTATGCTGCAATGCGGGTCTTGCATGTCCGTCCGTCTGTCTTGTTCAAACTCTTGTAACTCGAAAAAAAGAATGACGCAGAAAAAAACAACGTGTGAGCGTTTCCTAAGACAGGAATAACCGATGTTACAATTTTCTGTTTAAAAGATGAAAGCTTAGCATTATACTTTCGGTTTTCTCAGCTCTTACGGGGTAGTTGCACTGCACTGGGCTTACATGTTTTCTAGTAGTATATGCGCTAGATACGCTCGTATGCAAGAAATACTTTCCGCTAGATTTTATGTTTGGTTTACGCACCGTTTTGTGCAGTTTAATTGTTATGCAAGTACAAACATTTGATTACGGCTAATTAATTTACAACTTTAAGTATCATTTTTATTTGAAAAGATATTGTTCTGTTTTTTTATGCGTATATTCGTCATGTAATTAAACCAAGTTCAGTATGTCGTTCAGTGTGTCAGTGCGATGTGCAGGTCAGAACTGAATATGACAACAAAGAATTTGATGAAGTCACGACTGCGTGTACGATTGCTCGAAAACGAATTGGAAAAACCAATGAACGTTCATCGATGGCGTGCTTTGGAGGCGAGTATGAGGCCACCGACAACGTTTTATCTTACCATAAGTTTTTGCCTGGGTCGTACGTACAAGTCGATTTGGCGGCCCCCCTATTATAACTTTTAGCTTTGCGGGCTTCGTAGTTTTGCAATGTCTTCTGTAGTTTTTTTTGCTCCTTGTGTCTATTTACCAAACACGTTTCGCATCTGTATCAATTGGGTCGACTAAAAATGCGAGCCAGGAGAATGGAGCATAAAACACATCAGTTAAATCGAGTCGTTGTCAATAATAGTTACACTGCTCGTAATCTATGACGATAATGAGTCATGATGCAAAAAGCAGTAATAGTAGCACCCGATGTGATAGATTTTGCTATTTAATCATTGTCACAATATAGCATAACTTAGATCTGTTTAAGGGGTCCGCCTACACACCGCATATCAACCACAGATCACCACAGATCAGCTGAGGTGGCACTCACTACTCTTATCCCTGACCCTAACGCTAACAAACTTTGTCATCTCAGCTGATCCGTGGTGAAGTGAGGTGATCTGCGATGTTTAGGCAGACTGCTGTTTAAGTGCGATACTACGCTCTGGTGACCGGTTTCGGGAATGACGCCGACGTTTGTAGGGCAAGGATCCGAGTCTGTACGAGATGGTGCTGAAGATGGCGGTCGTGCAGCGACGTCTCATCAAGAAGTCGGAAACGGTCGTAGCCAAGGACGTGCAGCTGCGTGACCTCGAGCGTATAAACGCTGAACTCAAGAAACAACTGACTCAACGTCCCGGACCCGATGTCGGACAGCGGCTGAATCACTCACGATATGCTGTCAAAGCCAAGAGCAGGCAGATTAAGGCAAGTTGTAGATCGGATAGTTTTGTATCGTGATGTTTCGGCTCGTCGTCGTCGCGGGACATGCCAGCAACACACCATCAAACCCAGCTCGAATTTCTCGCACAGTTTGTGTTAGCCCAGCTGTCAGTCATTAGTAAGCCCCGCCTCTTCGCTCTCTGGCTTCACGCTCTCAATTATATCATGACATCCGACCAACATCTGTCTAACGATGCCGTGCAGTTGCTGAGTTCTGAGATCGTTTTGTTTACCAATGTAATAAAGCTGAAAGACTGTTGAAGTGTGTAGCAGCTTCTGCTGCTGTTGTCGCTTATTTACGTAAGTTTGTGTATTCTATGTTAATATTGATGGTGACTTAGCCTATATGATGACATAAAATATTCAATCGCACATCCACGAGGTGTGGTACATGTATATGCAGGCGTTGACGGCCGAGGTTAACATGCAAATAGTGCAGGCGCAAGAAGATAAGTCGGCGATCAACCGGATGCGTGAGGAAATTAACGAATGGAAAAAGAAGTACTATGACTGTCGACGAAAAGTAGTCGCCCGGACTCAGTACGTTCTTTTGTCATTGCCCCCCGCCGTTCGTTTTTGGTACTTGTACTGTCGATGATTAACCCGAAAACTTCTGCACGTTTGAATGCATTGTGTTTTCTCACTTCAGTAATTTTATCTTCACCGCTCTGTGTGTTTAAACTATTTGAAGTTAGACAGACTACTGATACTAGAGGTTCTCCTTACAAACTGTTTAAGCCACAGTGCACTGGCAATATCAGATTCTCATTCTCTACACGTTTGAAATGATCTTTCCGTTAACATTGTTATTTTTTTATCTTTAGCCTACTTTAGATGCTTATTGTTTAACGTCATTTTTCTTAGTATTTAGTTACGTAACCTTGTCTTATCATAGATTATTGTTGCCAACGTGTTGTTTCATGCGTTGCTTATGCCTGTTTATTTTCTGAAATTCTTCTATTTGTTGTCGTCTTACTATGTTTTCTTATTATAGGCTTCCGACAAAGATAGTTACAGTCATTCAGAAGCTCTGCGAAGAGAGTAGCAGTGCAGTCAGGGTTAATGGCGACACAAGTAGCTAGTTTCAGGTAGAAACAAGTGTTCGTCGGGGTTGTATTTTGTCACCATTGTTGTTCACTATTGCAATAGATTGGGTGCTACGGAGTACCACGGACAACAATACTGGAGGGATCAAGTGGTTTGAAGACTAGTCATTGTGTGACTTAGATTTCACCGATGACATCACACTAATTGATGACTCATAGAACAGCATGCAACAGACAACATCTACCTTGACAAAAGAAGCCAATGAAGTCGGACTATACATGAGAAATGTTAACTGATGACCATCAGTGTTTGGAGTGGCAGGTCAGATATACAGGCTGCAGGTTCAGTTATAGAAAAAGTAGACGATGTCTGTTACCTTGGCAACTATCTATCATCCAATGGCAGCTGTAAAAAAGATGTCAAAGTACGAATTGGAAAAGCAACAGCAGTGTTTAGTAAAATGAGAAAGATCTGGAAAACGACAACATTAGCCTGAGAGTGAAGATAAGATTATATGAAGCAATAATTTTGTCAACTCTCTTGTATGGTGCTGATGTACGGCCATTGACAGCAACATTAACAAAAAGACTAGAAGAAGAAGAAGCATACTGGCAGAAGAGCATACTGGGCATCACTTGGAACGACAGGATAATAGACATTGAGGTCAAAACCAGAACCGCACAACAAACCATGGACAAGATACTGAGAGAAAGACGATACGCTGGCTTGGACATGTTCTGCTTATGGACCAATCCATCAGCGCATACCACAGCAAGCACTGTACTGGCAGGTACCAGGATATAAGAGAGGACCAGGTCGACCAAGAGCGAACTGGAGGAGCACAGTCAACACAGTAAGTAAGTAAGTAAGTAAGATTATTTAGAAGGCGCAATTTAACAATAGCCACAATGCGCCGCGCTCTCAACGCCAGAACAAAAATGTCTTTAACTGCCGTTTAAACTGTTCAAAGTTAATGTCAGTTTGTCTCAGATGAGCTGAGAGACTGTTCCACAGCCTCGGACCTGCAGCAGCAAAGCATCTGTTTCCATAGTTGCTGCAGGTCTTTCTGACGACACATGTCCTTGAGTTGGCAGAGCGCAGCTAACGACGACCTTCGTCGGAGACCAGCTGACAGTCGACGGCCAGGTAAGGTGGAGCCATACGGGACAGTGACAAGTAGACCAAAGTGGCCATCTTGAAGTCCACCCGACGCCGAACCAGAAGCCAGTGCAGCTCCTGTAGCACCGGCGTTATGTGGTCATAGCATCAAGCCCCCGACACCAAACGTGTAGCCGCATTCTGAACAGACTGCAGCCGGCTCATCAGATCGTCGGTGATGCCGTAGAACATCGAGTTGCAGTAGTCCAGGCGACACGAAATAAACGCCTGGATCAGCGTCTTGACGGCGTCAGATGACATCGATCTGACGAGCGGTCGGAGCTGCCGTAACTGGTAGTAGCCGCTGCGACACACGGCGGCCACCTGTGCAGATAGCGTCAGCTGGCTGTCGACGATGACGCCGAGGTTACGGGCCGTCTCTGAGACGTTGATAAGTGCTGACGCCACCGGAACCTCCGAAACGTTGACTTTTGCCAGCTGTTGTGGAGAACCCAACCACATCACTTGGGTCTTGGTGGGGTTTAGTCGAAGTCGGCTGGCCTTCAACCATGCCTCGATGTCGACGAGACACGCAGTAAGACGTCGGACGGCAGCCTCCGCGTCACCAGCCGGTGTGCTGATGTAAACCTGCGTTTAAAGACTTACAAAAATGGGGTTCACTTGGGAAGAAGTAGAGATGGCAGCTCTTAACAGACACGGATGGCGTCGGAGTGTGGCCCAATGTGTCCAGTTGGATGCGGGATGAACCAAGGTTAACCAAGTAAGGATGTTGTCTTACACCGACTCGCTGTATTGTATTTTTGTTAGTGTTTTTTGTGACCTTTGGGTCTTTCACTATCTTGTGTCAATAAATAATAATAATGATTGATGATAATTATATCAATCAATCATTCAGACAAACAAACATTTATATAGCGTCATAATCTCGCAAACAAATCAGAAGCGCATATATACTTTTTTCTGCTTTCTAGTGATTGTTTTTCTTGCCAAGAAGCGCTTCACTGATGTTCTGTCAGTTATGTCGTATCAGAAATGTAAAGTGTGGCTAGTCAGTGGCTATATAGTCAGTGTGCGCTGTGTTATAGGTCACAACGTCAAACTGGCTTGGAAGGCATTCTTCCTCCCACCAAACTACCCAAAGACGTTGGAGGCAGGTTTCCTTGTCGTCCACCGTTGCCAAAGATAAACCATAAGGCCGCCGATGACCAGTGAATGTCCAACTGGCATTGCTTACTTTGTATTCGCTTTTTCATTGTTTATTTTTGCTTCGTTTCTTTTATTGGCCACTCCGTTGACATCGATCAATTACTAAACGAACACAATCATGATACTCTGGTCGTTACAAATTTCAAATCAAATTTGCGTATTTTTACAATGACAATTTATTTCGTGATCATGATACTGCGTCGTTATTTTTGTGCCGTGTGCGTTCTTACGTTGGTGACACTGAGTACCACGGTAGGCCTACCATAGATATGCAAAATTTCTTCGACCTATTTGTAGGCTATATTGCCTACTTTATCCGTGTATTTGTACTATTCTTTTATTACAGCATTTTCCTGGCTTGTGTTATTTAAAGTTTATTGTGTTATTTACAGCATTGTTTCAAAGACGATTAGAGAGTTATAATAGAATAAAGCTATTAGTAATATTATAGTTATCCAAAACTACTAACAACATTATGTTGAAAATAATACCCCATATATCAAATGGGACTTTACCGCAAATAAAAAAACATACGATTTTTGTGTATTCTGTATTATTTTTTTAATTTTCAATATTTTTAGTCCGCCCGGAAGCGATAGCTTTTGGAGTGGACTTATGTTTTACCGCAGATGTTTTTTTTTATTTCAGTCGCGAGATCTCCGAGACGCGTCTGCCGATCGACGCGAAATTTTGCACGGTGATCAGATCTAGAATAGGTTTTGTAACGCCGGTTTAAAATTTCGGGAGGCGCTTTTTTAAAAAATTTAAGAGCCAAAAACATGCAAAATTTGGCCCAGTTTTGGACGACTTCAGACTTTGACGACGAATATCTTCGGTAAGGACGATGATATTCAAAATAGGTCAAAAAGCTGATCTACCGCGATTCCTCCCGCGTTTGACAAAAAAGTCTGGTAAACTATGGTTTACTAACTACAGTGGTGTAGAAGTTGAATCATACCCTTCCAAATCGACTTTTTTCTGAAAACCATATTTCGGCCCCTGGGGGTGCTGCACCCCCAAATTTTTACACACGCTAGAAAATGACCAAGTCTTACTATTGCATTCCCTACGGAAGACCTGGTCCCCACGGGGGACGGTGCCACGGGAGACGGTGTCCCCCTTACAATTTTTTTCAAAAAAGGTCCAAAATTGGCTTAAAATGTAGCATATGAGACTCAAGATCTTCGGAGCTAAAGGGAATAGCCTAACGAAACTTTGCCACGTGACGTGCCGTTACGTGGGGGTAATAACCCGGACACAACTTTTTTTGAGGGGAAGGGGGAAAGGCACCGTTCCCTTAAAATTTAGGAAAGCAAAGAACGTTTAAAAATCGGCGCGATTTAGAACAACTTGCGACTTTGACCTCAAATATCCCTAAAATTGAGCGAGATGTCACAAATCGGAATAGCATATGATCAACTGCAGCCCTTCCCGTGTTAAATAAAACAAATTTAGTGAAATTTTGTTCACAAACAAAAAAGTTCTATTGTTTCATTTCGACTTACCCAAAGTCAGCACTGCGCTCGATTTCGGACAATTTTAGACTTTGATCGGCAATATCTGTGCAACAGATTGAGTTACCAAAAATTGGTATAGCAAATGATCAACTACTACTGTTGTGCGAAAAAAATTTGATGAACTTTGGTGCACTAACAAAAAAAATTCTGTTGTTTTATTTCATTTTAGCCTAAGTCCACAGTGCGCGTTCTGCGTATGCTAATAAGGTTACCAATTATCACTAATACAAAGTCGTAAACTGGCTTTCGATTGCCACCGAATTCAATGATTTTGGACGACCCTGAACGCCAAAAAAGAGGTTTTTGTGGATTTTTTGGCAACTTTTGGGCTCGAGACACAACGGGGGTTGGCAGGAAAAAAATTTAAATAATACCGTCGGAAAGCCCGGGCCCGAAAATAAGGGGTAGGTAGAAACAGCACAATCATCTTTTACGGGGGTCGAGTTATAGTCAATTTTGTCCCAAAATTTGTTGCCATGGCAACGGGGATTGGGAGGGGAAAAATTTTAATGACATCATCGGATAGCACGGGCCCAAAAATAGGGGTGTAGGTGCAAACAGCACATAATTATATTTCGCGGAGGGCGCGTTATAGTCAATTTTGTCCCAAAATTCGTTGCCATGGCAACGGGGGTCGGCAGGGAAAAAATTTAAGTGACACCATCGGATAGCCCTGGCCCAAAAATAGAGGATAGGTGCAAACAGCGCGCAATTATCTCTTACCGGGACCGAGTTATACCGCTTTGAACTTTCCATTGGCTGTAATGCAAAATTTTGCAACTTTTGAATGGTTGCTATGGCAACAGGGGTCATTAGGGGGTACATTTAAATGACACTGTTAGATTGCCCGACCCCGAAAATAGGGGGGTTGGTGCAAACAGCGCGCAACTGTCTTTTACGGGGACCGAGTTATACCGCTTTGAAATCCCCATAGGCCGTAATGCAAATTTTTAAAAATTGGGGCATAAAAAAGGTAAATTTTTAAAATTTTAATCGAAAACATAAGGAATGTGTTCGGCGTTAGGACGCTTCGTTTGAGCCATTAGCGGCGTCGGTCGGTCCAACGGGCTGGTCTGTAGCCGTGCGCAAGAAAAAAAATAGACGCCTAACGGCGAATTTCGCGCATGCGCAGCCACGTCCCCTTGCGTGTGGAGTCGGGTGGGCGATGTGATTATTGACGCCAAGTTTTATGAAAATAGGTTAAAGGGTTTCAAAGTTAAAGGACCCTCCAAACTGCGACATTCTCTTTGTATTTAAATCTTGGCTTAAAACTCACATATTTAATTTTGCATACAGCTAACTGACCTGCTCTGCCAGCGCCTCTGAATCTACGGCACTATGGCGCTATAAAAATGTATTATTGTTATTATTATTATTATTAAATGCCATTTCCTATACTTAAAACGTTCATCGCTCTTACAACAGTGCAGCACTGTGATACAGTTAGCAAGACGTTGCTAATTTGTTTCTTTCTACGGGCGATCAAACATGTGGGGTTACGTAACTAGTACGCTCCGCAGGCTAGGAAACATGTTAGAGAGCCTCCACATAGACTTTCTAGTGAAGTTTGGTCCGCTAAATGCCCTCCAATTGGCGTTGAAATGGATTTTAAAAAGTGTTCGTTTTGGAGGGGTTACACTGTGACACTCTTTCTGTATTTAAATCTTGGCTTAAAACTCACATATTTAGTTGTGCATACAGCTAACTGACCTGCTCTGCCAGCGCCTCTGAAGCTACGGCACTACGGCGCTATACAAATGTATTATTATTATTATTAAATGCCATTTCCTATACTTAAAACGTATTGTCCGATATGACATAGAAACAAAGTTTATATGGTAATATTTAACGAGAAAACTCAATGGCGCAAAAAATAAAAATTGCCATTTTGGGGGTTACGTAATTAATACGCTGGACTTGGAGGAATGTTAAAGGGCTCCCACGACGACACTGGCAAAATTTGATCTGCTAAATAAGCTTTAATTTGCATTAAAAACGAGAAAAAAATTTAGTCTATCACTGAAACGTTTTGACGATAAAAGTAAACATGTAAACAAAACATGTCTCACTATTGTTGTTATTGACTTTTTGTATAAACACTGGTCGTCGCAGTCTACAGTCTACTTCGTCAGCGGAAGTAGTTGATGAGACTTGAGAGATCCTATTATGTCGCTGCTGCTATAGCAACAATTTTCACAACGCTGGCGCTAGCGATAAGTTTAGCGCTTTTAATCATTGTTCGTTTTCAACGATCACAGTAGTTAGCAATCATAATGTCTGATGATATCGAGATAACAGAGGTAACATAGTCAGTAGTTTATGGTAATCTAAACATACACAGTTTTGTTGCATTGTTTTATTTGCAAAATGCAATCTGATAATCACGAGCAACAACCAAAGTCGGTAAATTTACAATACAATACAAATACAAATACAATGGAGAATTTGCACTCAAAAACCGACAAACAAACTGTCAGTTTAATCCAGCACATAAACTAAAAAGAACTAAAATGTTTAATAGAAAAATGAAATGAGAGATACTAAGAATAGAAAATAGTGTTAAATGTAAAACTAACAAAATTAAAAAATGACTGAAGTAAAGACAACTAAAATAAGATAAAAACTGTAATACTTAAGCTATCATACACTGCAGGATAGTTGTTTTTCTTGTATTTTGCCGCTGAAAATGATTTACTTTTTAAGCAAATTAAAATTATCGTTAAACATATACCTATTTCTGAAGTTTTAAAAACATTTATGGGTTTATATACCGGTATTTATAAAACACTGATACAGATCGTAACTGGTTTCACGTTTTGATTAAGTTGATCACTGCGGTGAAGAGTAAAAATGTTACACTTGGCCGTCTTTTCCTGTATTGATCAACGCTAATCGTTTCCAAAACTGTTCGATTTCTTCATTTAACTTAGTGCGCCACTTTCGACATGCATTAGCAGTAATAAAACTTGATATTAACGCATTGATCGCGTCAACAACTTTATTCTATTTGGCACCGCCGGTCTCAACGCGCTATAAAAATTAACTTCATCTGTTGGTATACTGAATTTGAGCAGTGTTATACGAAGCGCAGACACAGTAGTTGCTCAATGGCGGAGATCTACGAAACGAAATTAATACTTTTATGCCAGAAAGTAATGTTTTGCTGTATTTTAAATGTATTAAATTTTACGACTGAACAATAATATATTGATTGCTGTGTTTTTCGTAACACATTTGAGTTTCATTACCGAAAGCGGTCTTTGAGCTCATATTTACGCCAGTGAAATTTTGTGGTACGTAAATTTTGCAGGCATTTTTTTACAAATTTTTGATATATGCAATGTCAAAATAATTTACGTTAAATTTGTGAAAAATGCGTAAATTTGTTAAAATTCTATACGGTAACTTATAGCTTTTTGCCGGATATATTGTATATTTTTTAATTACAAAAGTAAACGTGATAAATGTACATATAAAAAATTTTATTCAGTATATTTGTTTTTTAAATTCTGTTTGGACATTAATAATAAATATGCACAGAAAAAATTGCTGGGTCAATTTTAGAATCCAGAAGACGAAGAAAAAAAAGATCCGGACAGCGGACTTCAAACCGCCGATCACCAATTTTCTGTCCTTTATAACAAGTTTAACGAGGTTTGTTTCGGGTTTTAGTTTTTTTTACGCGCGATAGCAGAATGCTTCGCGCGTCTTAGCCATGTCCTGGGCGTCTGTCCGTCCGCCACACTGCTGTATTGACTCAAAACTGTGCAAGCTAGGATCACGAAATCTTTACCGTGGGCTGCCTTAAGATGTCTAGTTTATCCTGACAAAATTTCGTGTTCCTGGGTGAGAGGGTCCCTTCAAACGAGGGCACCAAAGAGGGGTACCCCCCCTAAAAAAGACGTCATTTTGCCGGTATTGACTCGTCTAGTGTAAAAACGGTTGCAGATATGTACGGACATGTTGCCTATCATAACAAGCACTGGTGATAGGCTCTTTAGTTTTATTAACATCGATGATCTTGAACGACCTTGAACCGTCAAAATTAAGGGTTTTCGTGAATTTTTCGTAATTTCGGGCTGCGACACAGACTTTAAGAGCAAATTGCGCCGAAACGGGTAGAGATAGACCCAGACAACCTAAATATGAAATTTTCAGCATTAAACGCCGATTTTAGCACTTTAAGTCTTGAGTCCCTAAGTTTAAGAAGACCTGCGCACGCGGGAGTCAAACAAGGGTACCCCCCTAAAAAGTGGTTATTTTACTGCTTTTAGCTCGTGTAGCGTGAAAACGATTGCAGATAGGTACATACACGCTGTTTATCATAAGAAGCACTGGCGACTAGCTTTTTGATTTATTAACATCGGTGACCTTGAACGACCTTAAACTTTCCAAAAGAGGGTTTTGGTGATTTTTTTGCTATTTTTGGCTGCAGCGCACATTTAAGGATAAATTGCGACGAAATGACTGGATATAGACCAAGACAACCTGCGTATGAAATTTTTTGCATTAAACGCAGATTTTTGCAGTCCGGCAAGTCCCGACTCCAGAAGTTCAAGGAAGCCTGCGCAGGCGGGCATCAAAAAGGGGTACTTTTTTAAGGTTTGGTGACACTTAATCACCCGACATTTAATCACGCGACAGTTAATCACCGACCTGTGATCGATTGTGCATTTTCAAACATACCTACAAAGACAGAGAATGGCCAGGACGTGCATAGTGAACACTACGACTCAGCCATATTTCCCATACAGACGTGGACTCATTATGAAGCGGGGGCAGGGGGTATTGCAAGCAGAACAAAGTGCAGTTAAAGGTTGGCATTTTGGTCTGCAGACACTTTTCTATTGTCACCATCCAACATTGTGGACTTTCGTGCAAGGTATCAAAAATACCTTTAAATGCAACATTCATCGTTTCTACAAAAAATTGCTAGTGCACAACCTTCTGTCATTTACATGGATGTGACGCAATAAATAAAGACAAATGCTCAGACCTTCTGTCCCAAAGCGATTGACTGTGTCAAGTTGTTAACGTGTCCGTGGACATTTATGTTTTTATAGGATTTTGTATGTGTAACTGTGATTATGTCGTGTGATGATTGTTAAGAGATTATGTGTCGGTGATTAATTGTTGCGTGATGAAATGTCTGATTATGCAGTGATTAACTGTCGCGTGATGAATTGTCTAAGTGTTCAACTGCCAGGTGATTAAATGTCTACGTGTTTAAGTGTCGGGTGATTATATGTCGGTGATTAATTGTCGCGTGATTAATTGTCGCATGATGAAGTGTCCGTACAGCCTTTTTTAAAAAGTGGTTGTTTTTACCGCTGTAAGATCGACTAACGTGAAAACAGTTGCAGATGGACACAGACATGCTGCTTATCATAAGAAGCACTAGTGACGAGCTTTAGAATGGTGTCAACATTGATGATCTTTAATGACCTTGAACCTTAAACGACAGAAGGTTTTAGAGTTTTTTTTGCAATTTTCGGTTTCCGCGCACATTTCAACAGTAAATTGTACCAAAATGGCTGGAGATAAACCTGCACAATGTGCATAGGCATATGAAATTTTTAGCATAATACGTCTATTTTTAACAATCTAATTTACGACCTTTTAAATTTAAAAAGTCCTCCGTACAAAGACATCAAATTTAGGTACTTCTTTAAAAAGCATTATAATTTTATTGCATTCTGCACAGGTGGCAGAACCGCTGCTATTGCGCGTCACGTGAAGTTTAACTCTATATTATTGTTCTTTTTGTTTGTTTGTTTTTTTTTGTTTTTTTTGTCTACCGATGTTTGTTTGGTGAAATAAAGATTATCATTACTTGTATATAAATGCCACTGTCAACGAATCTTTTTGGGATTAGAAACAATGACGGAATTTGTAATTCTAGCGTTAATTAGTACAAGGTGAGGCAAAACGTAATCCTCAACAGTTGTTTTTCTTTCGTTTTTTGAGCAGTTGCTTGGAATTTTAACGGAAAAATTTGCACACGTGTTACCTATTCATAGTTACGTAAAAGTACCAAAACATTTTATCATCATTTACTGCGACAAAGTTATTGAATTTGTCCCGTAACCACATCGTCATTTCTCATGTTCTTATGCAGCAAAATGTGCGCTGACGAAAAGCGCACAATGTTTGCGCTGCAGAAAACACACTGTCATTTGAACAGCATTAAGTCTTAATAGCATAAACAATTTGCCAATGACTGTGAGAACTCGAAGTGTCTATCGCCAGTTCTCACACTTGCATGTAATTTTTTTATTAAAGTTTTGACAACCCTGTTGATGGTAAGTTGTGTCGGATCACTATGAGGCTGGTTTTAGCCAATTGGCGGTCAGGCTTTATTCCCACAAGAAGTGTGAATTGGGGGTTTTCGGTTTGCCTTTCTTTCCTTTCTCTGCTTTTTTCTCTGCAGTTTTTTTTCTTCTTTTTTTTAATTTTTTTTTCTTTTTTATTTTTTCTTTTCTTTTCTTTCCTTAGAGGTAGGACCCGTAAATTCCAGTTAAGAGGTCTGGAGGAACGCTATGAGTTCTCCTAGCGGGGTCTGAGGCGAAGCCCAAGCCAAAATCGAATTTACACAAAATTTGTACCAGTTGTAGCTAAATAAATAATAATTCAAAATATTGCAACAAAATATAGCAGTTGATTAAATATTCTTTGCTAGTTGTGACGTAATGCTGACGTCATAATGTGTCACGAATACAAGTTTGATAGTCTCAACTGGTACTGTCAGTTGCTACCCTGCTTCGATGGTGAAATTAATCTGGTTCGCAAATAAAAAATGTTTATCGTGTCAGCTCTAAGCAACATGGGGACATGAAATCAGGCGTCTTGCGATCCAAAAACGCAACCGTTTTGCAAGCTCGGTGTGCTAGTGCACTGTCTTGCTCGAACATGTGAAACTCCAACTATCCCCACAGACACGCAAATGCGATCGCTTTGCACGTTTTTGTGGCTGCAACTGTAAAACTATAAAAATTTGTCAACAGCGAACCAAATTTTTCACTATCGGAGCAGAGTAGCAACTGATAGCACCGGTTGAGATTATCAAGCTTCTACCCGTGACACATTATGATGTCAGTGTTACGTCACAACGAACAAAGAATATTTAATCAACTGCCATACTTTGTTGCAATATTTTGAAATAGTATTTTTTCAGCTACAACCGGTAAAAATTTTGTGTAAATTGATCATCATTTAAGTGAATTATTAAACAAACAAACAGGGGTCCTTTTACGAAACACCGTGTATATTTTTAACATAGAATTGTGTCCGGCTGTCAGGACTTAGGCACCCTGAGGCTGACTCCTTCTATCCACGCCACTGTGCGCATGAAAGTTTATACTTTTTCTTTTTTTCTGCTCCTTTTTTTCTTCTCCCTTTTTCTTTTTTTCCATTTTTTCTCCCCTTACCTCCTGCCGCAAATCGGCCACCTTGAACCAGCTAGGTAGTTTGAGAAGCGCTGTGAGCTCCCCCAGTAAAGTGCGCAATGGCAATCGCATTTTCCTGATCTGTACGTTCGCAAAACGCACCTGGTTGCAATAGCTTTTAGTTCAAATTGGTAAATTAATTTATACAAATTTTTTAGTCTAAAATTGCGGCCCCTTAACATTAGCGGTTACATTCGACCAAGCATTAGAACATGCCTAAGGTCGGACACCTGTTTTGCAAATAACCTGCAGTGCCGGCTTGAGTTTAGCGACGGATTTTTGTTTCGGTGAAAAATCGTTAATAAATACGGGATGAAATTAATACGAAAGACTTTACAATTTCTTTATAAATTTTACAACTTTTAAGTTTTACAAACCACAATATGCACTTAGTTGTTTTCAATACACATAATTCATTTTTTGAACGTGCAAAATCACAATGTTGTCTCACCAAAAAATTTGTAACTGCAGTAGTAAGAAAGTAGCTAATGCCGCTCAGCCTGTACATGTAGGTCAGGTGTAAACTTATAATAAGTCTGTAAAATTTTGCACTAAAATTCTAAGCGGTTACACAGTAAATGGCAAACAACTCTGGAAGATTACTTTTTGTGCAGCACCCTGTACAGGGTGGCCCAAAAAAGACGGGGCCACTCTGTTATATAGCTTCTAACTTCAGAAATACTGCTTAGATCTACACGATTTTTTGTAGAAATCAAGGTCGTTTCATTCTCAACAAGAAAACATAAGTTATTGAAATTAATTATGTGCAACAGTTGCGCCGTTTTTGGCCCCGTTTTTTTTGTGCAGCACCCTGTATATTATTACTACGTTTGATCCCATAAAGTCACAAAATGTTGCTCGAAATGGTTACTTTACAAAGCTACATATTTTATTTTTTATTACGAATGCAAAAAAAATTTATCACACGTTCAATAATACAAATACTATATAGATTTTTAGTTAATGCATGGTTTCATACTTCGTATACCACAAACAACGAGCGCGCCTACCGCGATCAGTATAAGAAAGCGTCAGCGACGCATTATGTTGAGTCGGTTACTACGATCACGCCTAACAAAAACCTGCATATCAGATACCTAATCAGATAACTACGTCGGTTATGGGCCATATGTATTATGTAGAGTAGATTTTAAATAAAAAAATAGTTCAAAGTAATGCGAACTACTGCCATACCTACAGGGTGCGGCAGAAAAAAGTAGATCCCTAAAGTTTTTTTGATGTTTTCTCAGCAACCGTTTCGCATTTTAATCTGAAAATTTACAGATGTATTTACTAAATTGTTCTACGGCTAAATGCCAAATAAAATTTGATTCCATTGAAAAATGACGAAGTTATAGATTTTTTAACATGACCGTTTACCGATTTTTCAGCGTGAAAAAATGTTCAAGCTACAACACCAGTTCAATAACATCGTTGAAACAAGTCAAACAACACACTTAACTAATGATAAGATGCCAAAATTCCATTCATTGTCACTGTGAATGTTCGAAGTGTCCACCGACAGCTCCAAGCTCCAACACAAGCCTTCAGTCGCTTAATTTGAGAAGTTTTTCACAGTCTTGTCGATCGGTCCTTGTGGTAGATTGCTCCAGATAACCTGAAGCGATTCCTTGAGTTCCGCGATTGTTTTTGGCTTTGTTTTAAGCTTGCGGTAAGCTCCAACATTGCACACCACACGTGATAGTCCACCGAGTTTGCATTCGGCGAAT
>Ga0209367_1000640_pt1 | contig 37116 bp, 19 predicted proteins | sample WorMetLIZISLAND2_FD_187412 | JGI IMG/M metagenome (GOLD analysis project Ga0209367, IMG submission 187412) | Marine gutless worms symbiont microbial communities from Max Planck institute for Marine Microbiology, Germany - Olavius geniculatus... ...
AGTCGTCGTTGATCTGATGTCCTCGTCACAGGTGAAGTCAGTCGATGACTTCGGTCGGTCCGCCTTGCACGCTGCCGCTATCTGCGGGTATGTATTTTTCTGTGTTTTTACGTTTTCAAATCTCTCTACTGGTGCCTTGGTGCCGTAATCGTCAGAACGCTGGATCGAGAGGTCTTGGATTCGACTTCCGGTCGCTATCAAGTGCTCACTACATGAACCTGGATGGGTGACTGTTTGCGAACAGGTAAACTATCTGGATATTATAACCAACACTAAAGTCAACGTAGCCTTCCATCCATTTAGAGTATAGGTAAATCGAGTACTAGTCTCTCCGGTTGGAGTTGAGGTGTTGCGCGTCCATTTGTGTATGGTAGCAGGTAAACACTGTGATTTTATATGGCAATTGACGCTGCCTTGTAGCTTTGAGATGGGATACTGTATACAGCTATAGTAGACAATGTAATGTAGAAACGTATTTACCGTGTGGTGGAAAATATAATAATTACATTATTGCAAATTGTCTGCAAAGTGTGCCAGTGAAAGAATTTTGAAAATCGGTCAATAATTGGCGAAGATATGGACAAAAATAAAGTGGCACGTTTTATGGCCCACGGTGTATGTCTGAGCGTAAGAACGCCGAAGCTCTGAACCTGTTTCTATCGTGCGGCGCTGACATTAAGGTCGGGACTTGGAGTACCACATTTAATGCTGATAATTTCATGCGCGTGTAAAACATCTTTCCCTTCTCACCTCTCTGGGGGAGGTCTCCTACATTTCTTTTCTGCGAGCCAAACTCCATCCTGGCAGCAAGGAGCTCGTACCCGCGGTTGGGAAGGAGGCCTTGCCTGTAAAGGGTTGACAAGAAGACGCTCTAGCTGTGAGCAGCTCCGCGGAGATACCTTATCAGTTCCTACCGAATTGGACTAGTGCCACTCCAGCAACTTGGTTTTTGTTTTTAACTTTTGTTTTTAACCCCCGGGAACCTTTACTACCGGGGGTATAAAAATAATAATAATAATAAAACCATATGGTAAAAGCCCAGTCTCTATCTCACCTGGGCTTGAACCAAACTTTTTTGCCGAACGCGGAAGGAATCGCCGTAGATCAAGTACTTCTCAGATTCTGATATCTTCGTCCGTTCAGGAGATATTCGTTGTCGAATTTTGAAATCGTCCGAAATCGGGCTAAATTTTGCATGTTTTTGGCCTCATAAAATTTTTGGAGAAGCCTGCTCCGAAATTTTTGACCGGGATTATTGAACCGAATACACTTCCCATCATGTGCTAAAATTTCGCGCCGATCGGCCGACGGAGCTCAGAGATCTCGTGGCTAAAATATAAAAAGAAAATAAATGCCAGCAAAATAAAGTCGCGATCCGAAAACTATCGTTTCCGGGCGGACTAATTACCGTAGCTAATACGCGCTATAGATAGCTCTCGCGCGTAAAATGTACTTTTTTGACAGTATTACTGACAGCAATTGAATTTAACGATTAGTAAATCGTTAGTTTTCATAAACTTCACTATCTCCTCGTTACCAACTCGATCCGCGCTAGTTCGTGTATGTCTGAGCGCAGGAACGCTGAAGCTGTGAATCTGTTGCTATCGTGCGGCGCCGACGTTAACGCTGTAGACCTACACGGACGGTCAGTTTCATCACTCATTCACTCATTTATTTATTTGTTCAACCAATTATTCGTTCATTTATTTATAACCCTTGCTGTGTTTTTTTGGTTTTTTAACTCGATGACAGATGAGCCCGTTGGACCGATTTTCACGTTTCATAGGCTACGTCAAACAACACGATTCTGCGCAAGGAAATGCCTTTTGGGGGTTAGAAAATCAGAAAGCAGAAAGGACGTCAAAACTTCTTTGTCAGCGGACCAAAGAAGAGTCAAACAACTTTGATTCAGACATATCTTTGACTTTCGACGGAGTCACGCGCTAACTGACTCGAACACGTGTGTCGTGTAGTCGTGTGGTACAGGAAAACGTTCCTTCAGAAGTCGTTCGTAACCGTAGGTTCGTTCGTACAACGTACAACGTAGTTCGTCGTTTCACGTACGTCTTGTCAAACGTTGACTACCCGCTAACGTATATACAGAGCACACGTGTTGACCGTTCGAGTGCTCAGGCAGGTAATAACGTTCAGCTGTCGTTTCTTCGTCAAGAAGAGTTCTCGCACTTGCGCAGTAACATCAATCAGCACGTGCTGTTCAGGTCACGTTTGCAGAGTGCAACTGGGCCGCCAGACGACTGTCACAGCAGGCGTGAAAAGACCAGATGCCGCCATCGACTGTTCACGGTTGACAAAATGCGAGCGCGCACGCGTAACTGAAAGAAACAGCGGCAGTCCTAACAATGCATTTTCTACTAACGGACTGACTGTGTGTGTCTATGTGTCAGTAAGGCCTATATTAACGAGTGTACAGAGCGACGTAACTGAACTGAACCTAACTGTCATGGATTAGTTTTTAACGAACTGAACAATGGGCAAGCAGTAATCCATTACAGTAGCCACCGTCTAACGGCGTCGGTGGCCTACGTGACTACGCTGTCGCACGCGTCAACCAATGAACAACGACCAACGCCTTGCTTGCCCATTGGTCAGTTCGTCAAAAACTAAACCGTGTCAGTTTTGTTAGGTCGCTTTGTATGCGCTTTCAGATTAAACACTGCCGACAAATATTAATATTAGCCAATAGTAATAGTAATGATAGTGACAAGTTAACAAGTGCAATGGCACTTGTTAACTGCAATGGCACACCACTGTTGACAGCAGTTGTAGATTAGTAGTAGTAGTAGTAGTAGTAGTAGTAGTAGTATTTGTCGTCGTTGCAGTACGGCTCTGCACTACAGCTCGTCGGGCGGTCACACTGAATGCGTTCAGTTGCTCCTAACCGTTCACTGTGACGCTAACGTCGTCGACTCTGAAGGTTGTTCGGCTCTGCACTACGCCGCAGCCTGCCATGACGATATCAAGTACGTATAGCCGTTCTTTTTCTTACCTAACTGCTTAAGCTCAGCTTCCATTCAACGCACGCAAGTACGAACGAAAAAACGTCGATAAATTCCATTTATTCTAATCTGTTGGCTTCAACAGCCGGTCTATTACAAGGTTTGACTTCATGCAGCAGTGTATCTACCAGGTGAACTTTAAAATTGTTTGTGAAATCAAAAAGTGACTGGTACAGCCTGGATTGGTCTGGAGCAGAACTTTTCGATACTGCTGTCAATGAATGGAGAAAGCGTCTTTTTGCCTGTGTTCGCATAGTGGGCAAACACTTTAAACAATTTTACTGCAGGCAGTTGAAAAATGGACAACTGGATGAAATGTCAGCCAAAGTGTCAGAAATGTGAACAAAATGTGTTTTTACGCGTTATGTTAATTAAGCAATTAAATCTCATTGGATAAAAAGTGATATTTTGCTAGTTGTGTTTTCCCTAGGTAGTGCAGAAACAGACGCTGGGTGAGGTGGGAAACTGAATGGTCATTTGATAGCAAGTTTTATCAGAAATATTCTTACCAAAAATGATCAAAATTTGATAAGTGGTTTTCAAGTTACAGTCGAAAATGTCTGGGATGTTTTTTTGAAACACAGTGTAGTTCAAGTTTGTAAACTTTCGATCGATGTAGGCCTATGGCACCACAGATCACCTTGATTCTAACCCTAACCCTAACTCTAATTCTAACCTTGACCCCCCTAGTCGTACCCTTAACCCTGACCTTAACCCTGCAATGCGATAATTCGTTATCATTTAATGACAAAGGGCCGCAGCCACTAACATGCCACAATTAAATAACAATATACATCAATGAATGTCACTGATAGCACAATACAACAATAGGTCTACTAGAAAAAAATAAACTTTGCAATAACTAGCCAAGAATGTGAAAGTAATAGATCGTTTAAAGCTATTCAAATTTGTTTCTGCACTACCTGGGGAAAACGCAACCAGCGAAATATCACTTTTTTATCCAATGCGATATAATTGCTTAATTAACATGTGAAATTCTGGTACTAACAACGTTATTTACGCACGTGCCGAGACACAGCATTTTTCTTGCGACAGCTGCTTTGGCAGCGCGTATACGAAAAGTAGAAAGCATAAAGAGCAAGTCAAAACTGCACGTCCAGTCGGTCTGCTTAAACACCGCAGATCACCAGATATCACCACACATCAGCTGAAATGGCAGATATTGCTTTAGTTTTTGAATTTTAGATGGATTTTTAGCCGTTGTAGTAGTAATTCTGTCTGTGCAGGTTGGTGTCACGGCTCATCAATGCCGGCATTAACGTGAGTCTAATGAATCAGTCACATCTGATGGCTGTGCACTATGCTGCAGCTTGCGGCCACTGCCACGTGCTTCAACTGGTCAGTAACAATAGTAGCCTAATACGTGTTCCCAAAAAACATTGTATTTCCCAGAACTTTATAAAATGCCCACTAATTGTAATAATTTTGGCTCTAAAGATTGCCCAGAAGATAAAATTATGTAAGATGCGCTTATTTTCCATCTCACCTAATTTGCGTAAACGATCTACCGTGATAAATGCAGATAAGCCCTACTCCAAATTGTCACATAACGCTGAACTTTTTAGCGGTAAAATGTCACCTGGTGAAGCGATCTTAATGGAACAATGGTTGAAATAACAAGAAATTTGAGCTAATGCTCACGAGACGTGCGAAAGCCTATATAGCAGTTCCTGTTCGCAAACTGTCAGTCTATCTCCAGCCATTTCGTCGCAGTTCATTTTTAGAGTGTGCGCTGCAACCGAAGATCGCAAAAGTCAATAAAATCTCTTATTTTGGAAGTTCATAGTTTTTAAAGTCATCGATGTTGATACGACTAAAAACTCGTCACTAGTGCTTGTTGTGATAAGCAGCATGCCCATGGTGATCTGCAACCCTTTACACGAAACACTGGCCATGCAACAACGGTAATATATCGACTTTTACGGGGGTACCGCTATTTGATGCCCACGTGCACAGGTTTCCTTGAACCTAGAAGATCGAGAATTGGACCGTCGAAATCTACGTTCAATGCTGAAAATTTCGTATGCAGCTTGTCCTTGTCTGTTTCAATTGATTTTGGCGCAATTCGCTCTTTAAATGTGTTTCGGAGCCTGAAGTCGCCAAAAAATCCATAAAAACCCCTATTTTGGCGTTCAAGGTTATCCAATGTCATTGATCCGTTTCTGAGATATGGCGACTTATTAGCAGGAAATCGCAAATTTTCTTACCTTTTTTCATTTAGCACCCCTGCTCGGGTTGACTTCTTTCGAATTTACGAAAAAGCTTCACGGATCCTGAAACTAGAGTCTTCCAGGCAGCCGATGGTGAAGATTTGGTGATCCTAGCTTGCACTGTTTTTGACTGATCTACTCGTGTGACGGACAGACAGACAGAATTGCGATGGCTAAGACGCGCTAAAGCAGTACTATAGCTGCTTTCGCGCGTAAAAATTCACGGCCACTTATAAGTCTGCAATATGACAGGCTTGCAATCTCTTATTGACACGTGATATGACCAGCTTGTTAAGGGATTGTGTACACTGTAAAGTTTTTTTCCCGTTTTTACTCGCGATTTTGCCACCTCCTAGCTGCATTTTTTGAGTAAACTTATATGGGTTAAAACGGTAACTGGTAAGTTATTTAAATTTATCAAAATATACCAAGCCTTTTAGTCGTTTTGAGGAAGGCAGCAGCGGCTGCCAAAATACCCGTAAGTTAAATGTAATTTGTATTTTGGTGAATTAATATAATTATTTCGATAAGTTTATATAATTGAGAAGTTCTGCATCTGTCTGTCCGTCAGTCCCTCGTGCTTGGCATGCGACGCTGCAAATTATAAGCGACCCTTATTCTCAGATAGCTTGTCTGTGGCTGTCTGCGTCTGCTGTCTGTCCGCAGCACGCCGCGCTACACTGTAAAGCTTGTCTATCTGGATAACTGTCTCTCTGTATGTCTGTCTGTCAGTCTGTCTGTATGTTTGTATGTCCATGTGTAGCTGTTGTTATCCACGCCGTTGAGTCTCATGTCATCGTGTCAGTCCTGCATTAGCCTGCTACATCTCGCTGTAAGAGTCTTTCTATACTTGGTTTTTATCTCTAACATAAAATCAATATTTTCACTCACCGCACATTTCTAAACTTTCATGTCGATCGTGATGGTCTGTCGTTTGTCGCCATTTTAGTGAAAAGAAATAAGAATTAGCGAAATGCGCAGCGGCGGCCATTGAAACGTTTTTACGTGTACATTTTTCTTGCGTTCAAGCCGTGTGCAGTCGTGCTGATGTTTTAGCGTACAGCTACGTACGTGTGCAATAAAGCGCAAAACGTTTACAGTTTATTTTTGAATTTCTTCCGTTTTACACAGGATAGAACTAGAAAGTGCTCCCAGCGTTCATCTCTCCACCAAGGACGATGCTGCTACGCTACCTGGCGAATAATGTTGATACCGCGAAATTTAATCACTTCTAAGCCGGGTCAAGTCTTCTATCAAAATTTCAGCCAAATCCCGTTGTAACTTTCATTTAGCGTCCACGACGTCCGTGCAGTCTCTCTGTGTGTCTGTGTGTCTGTACGGATCTGTCTCTATGTTTCTGTGTTTAAGGTTGGAGGTGGTCACTATGAAACGGTTCTGAAGCTACTCGATCACCCTTCAGTCAGAATCAGTGACGTCGATCAGTCAGGTCGCGCTATCACTCATATAACCACAGTATACAGCGCTGACTCAACGTACACTGTGTCTCAGAAAAGTTCACCTTTTCTATTTTTGCGACATCTTTGTCAGATTTCGTTCGATTTTGCTAATTTTGGGCTGGAACATAGGCACAGGAAATTTGAAACAAACACAAATACACAACCTATCACATATATATCGTTTCATATGTTCGTACCGTACCTTATAAAATCTGGCAACGATTTTTATGGCATACAGCAGGCCTATGGCGTCAAATTAAAAGTCTCTATATAAAAGTCAAATTGTGACATCAGACAACTATTAAATAACTTTCATATTATTATTATTGTCTCCAATATGGATCATGATGTCCGGCGCCGGCGTTAGAGAGTTGGAGGCCCCCAAAAAAGTGTGAGGCCCTTATAATAGAGGGTCTGGAGGCGGAGTCCCCAACGGGGTCCAGGGACAGGGACAAAGCCCCTGGTTGAGGGATCAAGGGGGAAGAAGAAAGCCCTTCTGAAGCTGAAACACTTCTGGCTTTTGAATGTTCACTGAAAGTCACAAATTTGCCCATTTTAAAAAAAATTTGAAACGCAAAAAAATCAAATCAGTTTGTGTTGTCTTTTTAAACAAATGACGTCTATAGGCCGCAATACGTCACAGATTACCGTACAGTAATGAAAAATAATAAACTTGTCCACTTTGGACCGGGGGTATACGGGGGCTTTTCCGCCGGCTCTGTTGATGACTGAAATAAACATATTTGATTTTATTTAATTATGATACTATCAGAGCAAGTGTTTAAAGTACCGTCTACCAGTTCTCACACAGGCGCTCAGCCGTCCACGCCACATAGTCGATTGCCGCGTTGATGATACGCTGGTGCAGACTAGACGATATCATGCAGCTATCAGGCGCCGCTAAAGTTCGCATTTTGATAAAAAAATATATATATATTAATCTGAAGGTTTTGCTGAGCTAAAAGTTAATTCGGAAAAGTTCTGCTAAAGGTTGAAAGGTGCTGCTGAAGTATTGCGTGTGTGTGAAAGGTCGTACGGCGCTGCACATTGCATCGGCACGTGGTCATCTGTCCTGTTGTAAACTTCTACTGGACAGACAAGCTCAACTTACCAGCGATCATCAGGGCTACACTCCACTTCATCACGCAGGTCTGTTCAGGCATTATGCTTATTTTAAGCTTGCAGGCCATGATTCCTTTCGTGCAGTTTAAAAAAAGAAACCGCGCAGTGCAAAAGTCGAAAGGATTAAATAATGTTATAAAATAGCTTCGGATTTTTTCAGTCCAGTTGTAGTTTATGCTATGTTAGCCAAACTGGAGCGAAAATTGACTTCAGATGCAACAATGGATAGTGCTTATATATGGGAAATAATTTAGGCCTAATGAGAATAAAAGTTCGCGACGATTAAACAAACTGTAATAATTATTTTTTTTTAATTTGCGATGAATTAATAGTTTTAATTTCAATTAAAACTAACAGTGGATGGGTATAGATTGTTGGTTATATTCCATGATGGCTTACTTATCCGCAGACAGTGTACTGACCATTTGATAGCGACCCGACCGGAAGTCGAACGCTCGACTTCTCGATCGTACGTACGACACACTATACCGTATACCATCAGGGCCACCATTTTCGCAGCTCTAAGTATGTAGATAAACGACAAAGGTGGGAAATTGAAATGACAGAGTCGAGTGTGTGTTATGTTGTGTATCTGAGCAATGAACGGCGAAGTGGAATGTCTGCAACTGATGCTGAGCCACCAAGCAGCAGCAACTCAACTAGCATCATCATTATCATCATCATCATCATCATCAGTAGCAGATGTCAATCATCGGGCACCTGCCAGCGCTCAGCCAATCAACGACCAGCTCTGGTACTTTAACCTCGCCTCATAATGTTCAACTTTAATTTTCATATTAGTTAAATTACTCAGTGACGTAACCGTCGGGCGGTAGGGGGCGGTTGTAGTTGTAAATGCGAATGCAAATGTATGCAGTAAGACTAACGAAATCGCATTTGCGCATTTTACGCGCATTTTTAAAGCTTCAGTTAGGGCTTACATGACCAAGTTTTCGTTTGCAGCCGGGGTTCCGCCCAGACTTCGCCGACCCGCCGAGAGAGCTTACAGCGCTCCTCTAGATTTTTAACTGGATTTCTGGAGAAATGGAGGAACAGGGGAGGGGAAAAAAGGAAAATGAAAGAGAATGATAGAAATGGCTCTCACGAGTGCCCCAAGACAAATTCCAAGCTACACCTATGCTTTGTCGGAAAGTCGGTGTGATAAATTTGAGCTTTAAAGCCTATGCAAAAATCTGTTCAGTTTATACACAGTGTACGGGTGACTGTGATAGGAGATATAAAACTTAAGTGCAGGCTACATGTCGTTGTATCTAACTTACCGCATTCAGTAAAGAATGGTTGCGTCGCATCTACCTGACTGTGTGGTCGGTCTTGAATGGCAAAAAAGAAAATGAGCTTTTTATCAGCAGCAGCATCAAGCCCAATTTGGTTATATTTCGGCTCTGACTGCTGCTGCTGATGATGATGATGTTGATGATGATGATGACGATAATGTGGTAGGTATGCGATGATGTTGTTGGCATGTCGGTACAATCGCAGCAATGTTCTGTCTTTTCTACTAACGTCAACAGACGTTCGCGTTAACCCGTCTCAGTCTGCAGCTAAAACTGACCGCGATTCCCAGCCGCCGTCACTGCTACATATTGCAGTCCGTATATAACACGCTTTTTCGTGCTTTTCCTAAAACATCCTAAATATTATCGATCGCAACTTGTAGAAGGATTACAATATCAGACTAACGCAGCTCTCCATCAAATGATTATCTTTCAAGTATCCAGTTTACAACATACGTGACGGCACGAGGTGTAGGCTTGGCGACACCGCAATCTCTTTCCCTGTAATGGTTGTTTTATAAACACGTGTCACAGTGACCAGTAACCCTTTTTTCTTTTTGCTGCTAACTGTTAGCTCTTCCCATTTGTCTGTATCTGGGAGGCGTAATGTAGTCTACAGGCCTACATCTTTTGACTTTTTGCCTCGGCCGAGAAAGAAAAGAAGTCACGTATTTTTTGCAGTCCGTGTTCAGAATAACTGAAAATGCCATAAACGAATTTTCACAAATTTTTAGAGGAGTTAAAAGAAAGTGGTTAGATTGTTGCGGCGATATGGTTTTATTTGTGCATTCCGAATCATCCAGAATTCCTTGTCATTAGGGAATAAAGCGCCAAGTCGAAATTTTACTGATGGGTGCAGATTAGCTCAAAGATCAACCACTCAAATTTTGGTGGCGATTCAGGAAGCTTAGGTTAGAGTTAGCCCAGCATAGAGATGATTAGATTTTGTCGGTGCTGATGTTTTACAAAATAGTGTAGCGACGTAATAGGTGTGGTGTGCATGTCACTGAGTAGAACATTTCTTACAGAGTCTAGTGGTAAAAAAATGTGAAAATTAGTGAATACGTAGCAAAGATATAGACAATGTACAATAGCTCATCTTTTTGCCCACCCTGTAGGCATTAGCGTTGTGTTTTTGTCTGCGGCTGTCTGCAGTCTGCAAGCGGTAGCGCGGAATGCGTCAGGTTGTTGGCGGAACAGTCGGGCGACGGTGGAATTAACGTGAACGCGGTTGACAATATAACAACGCGTTGCACCTCGCTACACCTGGCCGCTATGAGATCACATCCCGCGGTCATCAGCTGTCTACTGGAGGTATCTTTCTGGCGCTGAATTCTGTCAGCTTTGTCTGTTATGTACGCAGGGTTAAAAACTGTTTTTGAAAAGCTTATCTCAGGCGACTTATTTGGGTTTTAATTAGATTTTGGATAGCGTTGGATTTTATGGCATCTTTATCTTTAGACTTTTGGAAAGGCGGTGTCAGACTTTTGGTTTGCAATGTAGGCCTAAAAGGTTTAGTCGAATATATAGGGAAAGGGCAAATGATCAACGGAAGACATTTGTTGCTGATTTTTGTCAGTGAAAGCAAATATTCGACTGTTTGTATATAGTGAGTGTTTTGTTGGCAGTTTAATTAACAGGGTCACAAAAGTGGTGTTGTATTGCGGTTTAATTTGTTGTAGGCGGGAGGTGATGGGGATGCGCAGGATAAAGACGGCTTCACAGCTCTGCACTGGGCCTGCTATAAAGGTATAGACACACAGCCATATACAGCTGCTTTTGTCCACACTTTACTCGGTCCTTGATACAGCCCTTTGGCCTACAAGCTTGCTTTATTATGCGGCTGTCCTAATAGGCCGCATTGCAGGTCTTCCCCGTCAGTGAAAACTTGAACGGTCATTCGGTGGCCAGTTGTGTTGGGAATATTCGTAACAGAATTTATTGAAATCTGATAATCCTTTTTCAAGTTACGATTTATAATGCCGGAATCGTGTGCGTTTAGGCTTATGTGCGTCTGTCTGTAGGTGACTGTGGATGTGTGTCTGTCCTGCTGAAGAAAGTCAACTTCCACGCCGGCAACGCGTTCTCACCTCTCCATTGCGCCGTGTTAGTTTTATACGTACCATTCCTTCTCGTAATCGTTGACGTGCATTAGAAAGAAATATTAAAAGGAGCTTTAAGATCACGTTTTATGGATAAAAGTTATGTTAAATAAAAACGCGTAGGCTAGAGATGGATGATAAAAAGATCTTCGCACGTTATATCGGCAATTTTTTTGAGAATTCGAATTAAAGTCACTATTAGGCCAGTTCTAATCTTCTTAATGACGCTGATGACATTGCTACCGTTACTGCTGCTGCTGCTGCTGCTGCTGCTGATGATGATGATGATGATGTCGATAATGCTAATGAGTAAGAAAGCAAATAAATAGAACGCAATTTCATGTAGCGCAAAAAGTTCAAAAAGCTTTAATGCACTACTAGAAGCCGACTGGTATTGTTTCACTGCGCTGTAGGTCTATAATTGTATGCTATAGTGTATGATTGCAGTATGTCGGGGCAGAGCAAGTGTGTTCGGCTGCTGTTGGACAAATTCGGAGCTTTGCGTATCGCTAACGTCGCCGACCAGCGCGGCAGGCACGCTCCGTTACTGCATAATAATAACAGCTAGAATAAAACTTTTCGGTCAGTGGCGTCGTCGCCAGGGAGCAGAAAGGGGCGCTGCTTCTTCCCAAATTGTTGGCTGACGAAAAATTGTGTTATATGTCGAAAAATTTTCATTAAAATGCAACATTTTCGGCTTAGAGAACAATTTCGGTAAAATGTAGGGGCGAAATTAAAATGATGAGCGCCCAAAATCTCTTTTGACGGAGATATGTAGTGTTTTGAGAAAAATTTCAACTTTCTGCTCCGCCGTCTTTTTTGACTTACGACCCCTTTATCTTCAATAAACGGGTCGGGAAAGGCATTAGCAAAACCATTGACATGTTGAGGAATTAATCGCAATCGAAAATAACTATTACGGTTAAAGATTTTGACGAAGCGACGAAATTCTTTTTTGTATTGTTTGTTTGTACAGGATTTTCTATAGCCTTCACTTAGCAATTCCAATATCAGCGATCTCATTCAAGGGCATAATCAAACAATGTGGTCGAATAGGGATCAGGTTTTGGAAAGTGGCTGTTTTCAGCAGATAATGTACAATGTCTACTGTCTATACAAAACAGGGTAAGATAGAAAAAAAATTGCTATTGTTATTTAATAGGAAGTTGCATTATGTTAACAGGACGGCTCTACACGGCGCGGTATTGAGTGAAAATGCCGTTGATCTGGTCGAATCTCTCTGCTGTGCCGGTGCTAATGTGAGTCTGCCTGACTCTAAGGGTCGCACGCCTCTTATGTATGTTGCTACGCACGTCAAGCATCGACGCACCATCTCACGCCTTCTCAGTCAGTACAGTTACTATAGTAGTAGTTGTAGTAGTAGTTAGTCCCCGGAACCACCGCCGTTCGCCGCCGCCGCCGTCATTAAGGCTTAAGACCGCAACCAGCCGTTAAGTTAGCGGTCCCGGACCGCTAAGGTTTCACGCCGCCGCCGCCGATAAGCTAGCGGTTTTAGCGGTTAGAGAAAAAAATCAAACAATGTCTTGTGCTCACACGGTCACACTGCTGCAAGCAGAGCCGCCAGCGCGACTGCGCGTGTCCTCGTAAGTGATCTCGGTGCCAGTGGTGACAATCAGTATTTATACAGTGCACTATAGCATTTACTTATGGACTTCATGAGAAAACTGTAGTTTATCGTATGTCGTTACGAATTACGTAAAAGTTGTTGCATTTAGGTCTCAAAAATTACTATCAGTGGCACACGTTTTTCGCGGTCCGGACCGCTAAGCCAACCGCTAAGGTTTAGCGGTCCGGACCGCCGCTAGCTTAACACGCGTCACGAAGAAAACGACGATGTAGCCTATATGCGATCTGCAGATCGCAGTCTAAGTAGGTTAGACTACTGTCTGGAGTGACATAAGTTTGTACTGCCTACTCACTCACTCCATAGTAGACTGTTTGTTTGTTTGTTTGTTTATTTGTTCAAAGAAACATTTAATAAAACAGTAACAATGTTCAGCAGAACTGGAGCACGCAAGGCATAAGAATGCACTCACTGCGGCCCAAAAACTGTCGACACACGCATGTCACCAGCCATAATACATCAACATACAAACTATTCAAAAACTATAAAAAAAAACTACCATAAAAACACGAACACATTATCTAAAAATCAAACCTGCACAATCAAAGTTCACTTGCTCAATGCATCGCTTGAACGCTAAAAACGAACTAAAGTTAACACTGGCTGGAAGGTCATTCCACACACTTATGACACGTTCCGTGAAGAAATTTGCCCGTATACTTAGGTTATTATGGCTTTTGTACAGTTTGTGTTTATGTCCCCGGGTAACAGTACATGGGCTAGGAGTGAAAAAGACACCAGACTCAACATCAGTCAGACCAAACAGAATCTTGTAACAGTAGCACAAATCAGTACGCAGTCTCCTCAATTCTAGACTGGGCACATTTAACAGTTTAAGACGCTGATCATACGATTTGTTATTCATATACGGCAAGCGCTTCGTAAATCGCCGGTGCACAGACTCAATGCCCACAATGTCACCCACAGCACACGGATACCAAATAATACTGTTATATTCTAAGATCGGTCGGACGTAGGTAAGAAAAGCACGCATCAACAAGCTCGAATCGCGAATGCACGTAGTATGGCAGCTGCTCGTTTGTGAGCTCTGGATACAATATCATTTACATGTACAGAGGGCTGCAGATCATTTGAAATCAACACCCCAAGATCACGAACTGACTCAACGACTGGTACAGTATCCCCACTTATATGTACAGTAATATCACGTTTTTACTTGCCAATATGAAACATACAACTTTTGCTAACAGATATTGTAAGTTGCCAATCTTTAGCCCATTTACAAAGAACATCAACAGCTAACTGTAAACGAGTCACATCAAGGTCATCCATAATTTGCAAATAAAGTTTTACATCATCTGCAAATGCCTTAACAGTAATGTTGTACTTTGCCAACTCAGCAAGTAACTCATTTATGTAGATCAAGAACATACACGGGCCTATCCCACTACCCTGGACTACACCACTAAGTAATTCCGCAATATCAGATATGCACCATCCTACTTTAGTCTGATGTGTTCGACCAGTAAGGAAATTTTTTAGCCAAGACAATACAGAGCCACGTATACCATAAGAGTATAACCTTGTAAATAATTTGCTGTGCGACACGACATCGAATGCCTTGGAAAAATCAATATGTACAATGGCAACCTGCTCTTTTGATTGCACACACAGAGTACAGTCGTTCATACACTCTAGCAAATTCGTTCATGTGGAACGGCGCTTGCAAAAACCATGCTGTGCTGGATGCAGTATATTATTGCGATCAAGATGGTCAAATACACGCGCAACAATAATTCGCTCCAACACTTTTGACACGACACATGTTAGTGAAATAGGTCGGTAGTTTGCAACATCACCAATTACACCTTTTTTATGTACAGGCATTATATGGGCTGTAAGCCACTCTGGAGGAACATAGCCAACAGAAAGAAACTGATTATATAAAAGCGTTAAGGGCACGTTAAGGACTGTCTGTTGTTATAGTTGTCTGTCGACAGCAGCAGCAGCAGTCATAGTTGTCTTTCTGTCTGTCTGTCTGTCTGCCTGCGTGTAGAAGTTCTGTGTGAATCTGGCGCTAGTCTGTCAGCTGTGGACCATCACGGCAACACGCCTCTCCATCTCGCCTGCCTATTGGTCAGTTTCATCTGTGCTTCCTATTGGCATGACTGCAGGAACGTGAGTCTAGTTGAAGGCTTGCGTCTGCCCCTTTCTTTGAAAAAATGTGTTTAACAAAACAATAATTATTGTTACTGTAAGAGAGTAGGCCAAGTCTAGTTATTAGTAAAACCTTTTGCATAGAAACCTAAGATCTATCGCTAATCAGTAAGTAAGTTATATACTGCTTTAATATATCGGCCAGCAGCACGTACTTGTCGAAATATTGCAAAGTTAATTTTTTTGATAACTCAGATTGGGCGACTGAAATCTCGAGACCTGACATCGCAAGGCCATCGAGTCTGTGGGGACTGACATCGCGAGAATGAACAACGTGGCACCAGCTCGCAAGGGTGGAAATCGCGAGACCCTGACAACGCGGCACCAAATAGCAGGAGTGGATATCGCGAGACAACGCAAAGTAACGCTAAATGATGAATAAAGTTAACTTTAATTCCACGTAACCCGTAGTAAGTTTAACATTGACTAAACGTTAGGAAAATATCAGCAAATATCAGCAAAGTAGCACAATACAGCAGTATTATATAAAAACATTCCATAAACTTTGACAAGCGTTTAGTTACGAAAATAAACACACGCATGGCACAAGATTTGCAGAACCGTGCATGTCCGCACGGCACAAATATGACGCCAGCACGTAGCGCCATGAGGCACACTTGGCATCAGTCGTCAGAGGATGATGCTGCTGCCGCCGTTGCTGATTCCGACGCCGATAACGTCGTCGCTGCTGGCACGGGCGCCTGACTGACCTCGTCCTCGCTACTGCTGCTGCTGCTGCTGTCGACACGCGGCTGTAGGGACTCCGTATGAGCGCCATGTGACTTTGCGGCCGCCTGGCCACCACACTCCATTGGTTGGACTGACAGTACTGTCAGTGCTCGTTGTTGAGGGTTTTTTTGCTCAACTTCTGAACTAGTGCCTCGTTGACAGGTTTCGCAATGTCCATTGTCCACCCATGCCATCTGATGTCGTGTTGTCAAGTCTCGCGATTTCAGTGGCGTCATTTCAGTAAATCATTGGGGTCTCAGTCTCCGTAAGACAATGTTTTAGCAGCAGTAACATTGTTTCAATGTACGATTTACAGGGAAAATTAAAATCTCAAATCCTCGGGGGTCCGTAGACCCCTCCACCCCATTCCCGTAAATGACGTCCCTGACTCAGATAGACTATTAGGCCCGTTTTATGTCGTTGTGCTTTGGCTTTGTCTTCTGGCTTCTGTGTTTGACATTTGCAGTCATAGTGCTCATTATTGTTTTCGTGCAGGTGTTTAATTGCGTATACAAATTGTAAAAGACACAGTTGACCCTTGGTTGTTTAATAAATGATAACTGGTTGAACAACGCAGGAGAATTATTCCGCTAGAATGTACACAGTGTTGTGTTTGCGTATTCTTGCGTATGTCATGGTGACTTTGAGTGCGTTTTTTACACAGAAAAACAGTTCGTTCGTGCTGAGCGTGTTGAACAGTGGGTTCTTCTCTCGTCGACTTTTCTCTATTGCCAACGATCAGCACAAAACGTACGTCTTAAGTGAATTCATAGAATTTGTCTTAGGTGATGCCAGTAGTTTGTTGTAAGACACGTCGTAAGATATTTAATAAAACTCAGTTTTCTGTTGATAAGCTCATTGTCGTAAGATGATTGTAAGCGTGAAAATTGTTTTAAAATCGTTTGTATTCGGGTTTCTCGAGATCATGGTCTTGGTCTATATGCAGACAGTTGGCGGTCCGAGCAGCAAAGTTCTTTTCATAATAGTTATTTGTATTTTTTCTATAGTCTTCGCTCAGCGACGATCTGGTTCAGGGGGAAATTTACTAAAAAGGTGTTTATCTGTATGTTTGTCTGTAGCTTGTTGCACGTAGCGTGTGAACATCGTCTGGTGCGTGTTGTTCGACGTCTCACGGACAACTTGAGACACGTTGACGTCTTCTTCGCTCTTGACAACCGCGGTATCATATCCGTTATCTCCATCAGCTTCTTCTTCATCTCTGTTTAAACTAACATGTACTTAAAACTGACAAAACAATAGCAAACATGAACAGTGCGGTAAAGCACCGAACGTGCACTTACAACGGCACTAAAATGAAAATGACGTTGAATATAAATAAAAAACAGTAAACTATAAAGTAGAAAAAAGCACGATAACAAAATAAAAGCACGATGACATAATAACTTAAAATCGCAAAAACGCAAATGCATATAAAGAGTTTAGGCTAAAATAAGTAATACTTTATAGAATTGGAGAAATCGGTTCGCTTTATACTGCGACGAAACTTGGAGAAAGAACTAAAACCAACGCTTTCTGTCAGCATTGTCATCGTCGTCGTCGTCATTTTTTATCATAGTTACTATAGCTGTTTGTTTGGTGACATCGTGTAGCATATACACGGTGCACAAGTAAATGACTGGCGGTTAATGCCGAATTCACATTCAACTCGGCAATTATTGCGTCGCGTCAATCGTCGGCGTCGTAGGTGCGTGTGAATTCGGCATAACACTGCACTTGCAGTCATGCTGTTAAGTGAAATAATACTTGAGTCATTATAAATAAATCTTAATGCAGAATCAAGCCTACGATATGGCGGATTTTTCCAGGCTTTGTTTTAAGACCGGAAGACAATGGAAGTATGATATTTTTTTCACGCATAGTCGATTATGCGTATATGTATAGGCGAGACGGCTGCTGAGTACTGTGCGACTGATAGGAAGTCTCGCCAATGCCTGTCAGCGATCATGCGCAACATTGGCAGACAATTACCATTGTCGGCATCGTCAACGATGATCTACTAAACGTCGGCGAGAAAATTTAAACAACGCTAAATAGAACGCGTTTTTTGGCGCGAAAAATTAAAACAAAGCTTATGTAAATGTTGTACGAAAATGTGACCCTCTTCGGCGTGGATAACGTGTACGATGCAGAATTTTCTCCGTTGTTTTGTGAGCGTTTGTGTCATGAAATGAATGGTGAGAAGCGTGGTGATATTTTAGACATTTTTATGCGAAGACATTCATCAACCGTTTAAATCAGTATCTTGCGAACTTCGAATGAATTTTTACCGTTGTGTGCTACCGCTGTACTGCAGAGTTATCCAATTTAAATCATAGCGAAGTCGTTTATTTTCAGTAACTGTTTATCGGACGTGTAATATTCGTCATTGTAATTTGGCGTGTGTGCAAACTAATTTGCAGTTTCCCCGCCTCTGTTTATAACGACCATGCTGTCAAAGTGCTCATGTTGTATCATATAATATCATATTCATATCATGTAGGCTATTCGTCTAACATACGCCTGCAGTTGACAAATCGCAAAAGTTTTACTGACAATAAAATGAACTTGAGCAAAATAAAGTTTCATACTCGCAAGATTTTGTCAATTTCGCCGTAATTGTATATTGTATAATTCAGTTGATTATCATAGCTACGAGTAAGGTGTGCTTACAGCAGTAAACGTCGGCAGTAAATAAGTTAGTATGTGACACTTGAATGAAGCGCGCTGTACACTGTGAGCCTACAGTATACAAGGTACAGCTTTTCTGAGGCTACGGCGTTATGGCGCTATACAAAACCATAATATATCCGTATGCGGTCATCCAATACAGGCCACATTACGAGTCTTACTCGTCTGTGTGTCCGTCTGTCCCATGCGAAAAATAAGAAGGTGTAGAAAACCCAAAATTAGTATGAACGTTAATTCCCCAGGGTAGTAATTGATATGCCAATTTTCAAGTTCACCGGACATCGAAAACTTTTTGAGTAGCATATAAAGCGTGATCACATCATGAACGATGAAACTGATAATGACACGCTCTGCACAAACGGCGCTGCATGACGTAGTAGCAACCAGAAGAAGACGTTTTCATCGGACACATCCTGCGACTTCTACCAATGAGCCTGGCGTTAGAATGGAAACCTGGAGAGCATCGAAAGACCAAAACGTACATGGCAAAACACGCTAAAAGAAGACCTGGAAGTGATAGGCATAGACCGGAGCGACAAGAAAACTGCTGCCAGCGATCATCGACCAATGTTCCGCAAGGAACTAGAGGAAGTCTTAAGTAAGTATAAAGCGTCGGGTGGCCCAGGCGTCAATTGTAAACTAAACCTAACTGCTGTTAGACCTAATTTACTGTCAATGCCTGCGACGTTCGGCAGCAGAACAGACTGCCGCATATCGTGTCGGGATGTTGTCACTCGGCGTTGACATAATTGTCTTCCAGTCCATGATGGTCTGTTACGCTGTTGATGGGCAGATCGCGTAGGCTTAGTTGTGCTGAGTGATTATTTGTTTGAGGCGTGTCTCCGTTTTCTCTAGTCAATACGACTAACGCCTACCAACTCTCCAGCAATGTGTCTGTCAGCATCGTATCTACGAATGCACTATAGAGTACTGGTAAAAGTAATTTGAGCAGAGCTCACGCTCACGAGACGCGCGATAGCAGCGGTCCTTCTGACTTGGCAATCAATGTACTGCAGCAATAGAATAATAATGCGTCTTGCAACAGTACTTAAATTTTAGGCCTCCGTACGGGAGACTTCTTGAATTTAAAAAATCGAAACTTAAATTGTTAAAAATGTACGTTCTATGCTTAAAAAATTTATACGCAGGTTCTCCAGGTCCATCTTCAGCCATTTCGGCGCAATTCACTCTTAAAATGTGCGTCTCAGCCCGAAATCGCGAAAAATTCACTAAAACTCCTTTTTAAAAGTTTAAAATCATTCAAGGTCATCTATGTTGAAACCCCTAAGAAGCTCGTCATTAGTGATTGTTATGATATGCAGGATGTCTGTGCATATGCGACACTGTTTTCATGCTAAACAAGCCAATATCATCAAAATAACCAGTTTTTAGAGGGGTACCCCTATTTGACGTTTGCGTGCTCAGGCCTCCTTGAACCTTGGGAGTCGGCACTTGGACTGCTAAACTCTGCGTTTAATGCTACAACTTTCATACGCGAGTTGTCTTGGTCTATCTTCAAGCATTTCGTCGCAATTCACTGTTGAAATGTGCGCTGCATCCAAACATTGCGAAAAAAATTCACTAAAATCCCATTTTGGGGGCTCAAGGTCGTTCGAGGTCATCGAAGTTGATAAATAGGCCTATAACAAGAAAAGCCCTGCTAACGCAAAGGGGAACGCGCAACAGCGGTGCACCGTCGTACGCTAGTGATCCGTAGACTTCATCCGTAGACTATTCCGTACGGCTTTTGGCTACAGTTTCACAGAAAGCGCAGTAAAACAAAATCACTCGCCAGATGGCACCAGATTACTTACGGCTAATTATGTCTAGTGTTTTACTTGTAATCACCAGAGTGCGCCACTATCTCGCTCTGGCAACGCCTTATCGGCTGGATATCGCAGATTTTCCCTACCCCCTCTCATTTAGCGCCCTCGTTCGGGGTGACCCTCTTCGAACTTATGGAAAATCTTTACGGTTCTTGAAACTACTTCCAAGCAGCCGACGGTAAAGATTTGGTGATCCTAGCTTGCACCGTTTTTGACTGATTCACTCGTGTGACGGACGGACAAACAGAGAGACAGACAGACGGACAGAATTGCGATGGCTAAGACGCGCTACAGCAGTAGCTGCTGTTGCGCGTAAAAAGCCTGTCATCAGTGCTTGCTATGATAAGCACCATGTCTGTATCTATTTGCAACCGTTTTTACACTAAACGAGCCAATAATGACAAAGTAAAGTCTTTTGGAAGGTACCCTTATTTGACGCCTTCGTTCGAAAGGAACCCCCGCATCCAGTAGCACGAAATATTGTAACTATAAACTCGAGTTCTTGGGGGCAGCCCACCGTGAAAATTTTGTGATTCTAGGTGTCGCCGTTTTGATACGCCTAGACGATAGCTAAGACGCGCGAAGCATTCTGCTATCGCGCGTAATAAAAACTCGGCTTGAGTCTGTCGCATTTATTTCACGGTGTATGCGGTTTTCTGGAAAACTTGGAAATGTCAGAAAATCTGACAGCTTGTAGGGAAATATGTGACGGAACTTACCAAATAAATCAGAGAATTACCGGTGAATAATCGCCAGGAGAAACGTTTATTGTTAACTTCACGTAGATTTGTTGTTTTATAGTCTCGAGACCACTTTCAAGTTAGGACTTCATATAGCTTCAGAAACTTTGGCGGTGAGATTTACAAGAAGTCCAGCTGTCGCCAGGAAAAGCCGACCGTACCGCCTACGTTTGAAGCCCAGAGTACGACTTCCAATTACGGAGAAAAGCGATTTCTCAGAAGTGACGCAGTTCTATACATAGGCCTATGTTAACGGAAAGCTGCTCTCGAAAGTTTCAATCAACGCTAGTATAACGCCAAGCGATATAAGTAGCTACGGTCGTAAATAACCAAGGGAAATATCGAACGCAGGTTTCACAAATTTTTTCTCACAATAAAAACGCTTTGCTAGGGAAAACGCTACAGCCGATACAGTTTCCGTTGCAGTGCCGACCTTCAAGGTCATCCAAGGTCGATTTCTAGCTCATCTAAAACGGCATATGCCACTTCCTATTAGTGATTAATAGTAATCTTGGGTCTATCTCTCACCATTTCCGAGATATGGCCATTTTTTCATTGAATTTCTTCCCCCTTCATTATACTCCAAATTGAAGATGTTTCCCTGGCACTAGATCGCTGAAATTTTGCATGCCTAAGTTTATGGCATGTGGCTAATTATTCGTGTAAAACAGTTTTCCCCTACGATCTAACGCTTAGTTACAATACATCCGTTACAGACGACGACAAATAGACAGACCACAGACAAACGACAACCGTGCCAAAGCTCGACCGTTACTTAAGTACGGTCGGCCAAAAATGAAATGTAACCGTAACGGTTGAAATGACAAACAGTGTATTTATATGCACAGCCAGCACAACGTTTGGAAAATAGTTACTACAGTCGGTGTTATTTGGAATCGCATGTAAACACAGATATGAAAAATTGGCACTAATTGAATAAATACCAACATTTTTTTTAAAAAAGGCGGGCCCTATGTGTTGAGTCAATATAATATAGAAGCATGACAGTGTAATTTTCAAGGCAGATCCTGGCAAAAATACCGCCTATAACCTAACCGCCTTCGAGCACAAGGCGTAAACATTATAGGCTACATGGCGTGGCAGCGGTTCTTTCTATACATAATAGTCTCATAGCTGTCGTGCAAGGGCGTATAAATTTTAGTAAGCAGAGCGCATCGTACACAACGACAGCAAGTGATAATAAAGCAGCCCGGTCGGTTTGGGCGTGATATGCCTGATGGTCACGTCTGGATGAACAAAGCTCGGCGACAGAAGAAAGTCTTTGAGCGCCTGTAAACAGCGTGGCCCGATAAACTAAGCCTCTAAACGTTCGCAATACTGCATTTTATAAATAGCTGACGCATTTTAACATTATTTCACCGACCTAGGCTTACTGTGCAGTGATAATCACATCACACCCAAAACGTGTCACTGCGCTACCTTGTAAAATACTGTCAGCTTTAAAATAAGTGAATTACAAGGTAGCTTTCAGTATTCTAAAGATAAGAAACGAGCGACTTGTTTAAAATGTGATGGCATCGTTAGCAAGTGTTTGTTTCAAGTTTATCACCGACTGAGCTCGTGAAATAACATTAAAAAAGCCAATTATGAAATTATGACTGTTTGAAAATTAGAAACTTTCCTTTGTGGATTATCCTGTAACATTGCAGTTAACTGCAATATAATATCAAAATGTACCAGTGATAACGGTATATTGCTGTGAGGTTACCTTAAACCTTCCGAGAAGAACTACAAAACCAAAACTTTGAAAATAGAGTCTCTTCAGACCGAGAGTAGGCCTACATCACGCGCTACAGAGACGCCTGCGCCTAATAAACCTTGGAGCAAATGCTTCACCATTTATAAACGTATGAAGGTTGGTTTTGCATGGAGGTTGGCTTTTAGCCATTTACAGGAGATTTTGGCATAGGCTTAATTTATGGCATTTCCCACTAGCTGGCAAGTAAATGCGTTTTTCAGGTCCGGTCTCAAAATTGTCCAAGAAAAAAAATTGGACCTAAAACAGCTTGCAGCATTCCCACGCCTGCTAAATTTAGAGAAAAAGCCGCCGAAAAAAATAAAAACTGGGGCGATATACATAAGCAACGAGAAAGAGAAAGAATAAGTGAAAAGGACTTAGCGGGCCTAGTTTTCTTATCGTGAAGCAACACTGCGCTTTCGATTTACAATTACAATGTTACAATTATTGCGGGCGCTAAAGCAAATTGTTTTTACTTTAACATCTACATTGCAAAGAAAGAAAATTTAATCCGACAGTTTAAGGCCTCACTGTACAAGGCAACAACTTCATTTTTATGTCTCACCGTGTATAAGGCAGTGCGGCGGCGACGTCTCTACTCTCTGTGTATTGGCGCGCTGTATCACAGGCGTGTGTGTGTCCACGCTCCAGTGAGTCGACTGTATATGAAGCGACATCATACGCACGAAGACGTACCCACAAGTGACGCCCTCGATCAGAGTGTCATCAGACATACACCGGGCAACGACCGTACTGTACTTACTTGTCACACAACACGACAGTTTTACTTCTGATCTGTACAGAAAAGCACGACTTCGACGACGACCTACGGGCAGGTATAGTTCACTGGCGGTAAAGTGCTAGTTTTTTTCAACCTACATTTTTACGTAATGATATTTACTGCCAGTTGTACAGAAACGAAGCAACTGGCAGAAGACGATGAAGCAGGCGTCGGACGTCCATACCAGCACTGAGTTTATGACTGACGATGGTGATTAAGATTGTATACGTACAAATTGCTAGTAATTAGTTACGAATTGCTAGTAATTAGCGCTGGCAATTTTCATGAAGTTTTCTCATCGTGAAATTTGCGTTTTTCGAAAATATGATGATGAAATTTATACAAACTTCACAAATGTGAAATTTTGAAAAAAAATACATTTGAGTAAAAACAGCCTACATTAAGTAAGCAGTGATTCATGAACAGTGTCTCTCAGACTGCAGTCATGCCACTCTCTGCTTGTAGACCTACTTAACGGGGTCTCTTCAAATTGTATTTTCTAAATTTTATAGAATTTTCGAAAGTATTAGTACGCTGCGGTATTTTAATTTCTTCGTTGTATAGACGACAAAACAGCAAAAGTCAACACTCCACTAAGTACGATTTGATGTTGAGAAGTCATACAACAAGCTGCAAAACACCTTGAAGTTCTACGGCTTCTTGTAGGCTATTGATTTATATTGAGTTGTTGTGCAACTTTTTTGTTAATCTACTGTATGGTCTTAGCTTGTACTAGGCTACATGTTATTCAACAAACCCACAACAAATAAACGTACTTAAATTACAACTCTAACTTGCTGACTTGTTGACGTTATCATTTCGACGAAGGCGCAATGCAACACCCAATTAACTGTCGCCCACACGTCAACAAATCAGTCACTAAAGCTTTGATTTGATGATATTTATATAGCCTGCTAATTAATGCATTGCAACGTAGCCTACGTTGTATATTGTGGTTTTATTTATTGACATAGTTTAATTTGTCGTTAGTGAAGATTATATGTCAAAGGTTAAAGTTTAACACGAAAAACCTATCTCAGAGCTACTGTGCAGAGAGAAGTTGTAGACCTATGTACCGTTGTCTGTAATAAACCTTATTGATCGAGTGATTTATATTCATATTCATATATTTGTCTGAGAAAACAGTTGACAGAATGCAACTATCAGCAGTAACACAATAATTTACATGAGCGTGTTAAAACAATGCCAAAATAGTCAACATTTTAGACTGCAGTGTCGGCAATGCTGGAAATGGCAAATAAAAGAAAGAAAAAGTAACCTAACCTAAAAAATGTCTTTAAACGACGCTTTGTATTGATAAAAAGTTTGATTGTTCGACTGTGAGTATGTTTGATTGATTGATTGCTTGCTTGTAGCGGCGAAAGACGATGGATAGTAGGTACGGATACGTGAGTAACAACTACCACGCGCACGCTATGTCGGGACAGGCGCGGGCGATATCAGGGAGCGGCGGCTGCCAGTGCGCCCCCTACCAAGCGCGCCCTCACAAACAAATACATATGCCTGCCTCACAGCCGATGCACATGAATAAGCCAGTTGTCATGCAGCAGCCAATGCCGATGATGATGAACGACGGACGCGATGCGAGAAAGATGCTGTTCTCGCAGGAAGGACGTGACTGGACAACTGGCATTTGCGGCTGCTTCGAGCATTGCGGCAGCTGTAAGTGACTTGCGATATGGTCTATCTTGTTTATCGCTTCATGGGAAAATGCTACCGATTAAAAAATTAATCGATGAATTTTCAAAAATTTACAGAAATTAATCGACCAGTTCTGATTAATTTTCTACAGCACAAAAACTGCAGGAATAAACTATAGCCTACTACACTGTGTCCCAAAAAATCAAGCCACTATTACTTGACAAATAACTTCATGACACGTCGGCCGATTCTAATAATTTTTCGCATGCAACATCAGGAAATAACTTGGCGTGGCCTGAACAGCAATAATTTTGCCAAACTTACCTTAATACTGTTGCTACATTACCTTGTGAAATGCAGAAGTCATAGTTTGGCCGTTAACAATAAGTTCATACTAGGTAGCGCAATGCCTCAAGCATCAAGCCGTAGCCGATAGCCGAATCGCCGCCAAATTTTGAGTGCCGAAAATCCGCAGAAAAAAGATGCTCGATTTTTAGTCAACTACAAATTATCACTTGGCTTCAAATACGCGTAGAAATTACGAACTAGTGCTTTCATTTGTAAATCAGTAACGGTTTCAACTTTCGAACCGTTGTGACTTGGTTTTAAACAGTTTGTTGCATACTTTTTCAGCAGAATTGGTGACAGTACTGTCACGTCCTGTGATAATTTCTTTAATACAGATATTAGCCAAAACATTTTTATTCATCTCAATTTTTTACGCTTAGCCATGGCCTGGGCGTCTGTTCGTACGTCCGTCTGTCTGTCCGTCCGTCTGTCACAACCTTGAGCGCTATCAAAACGGTGCAAGCTAGGATCACAATATCTTCACCATGGGCTGCCCCAAGGTCTCTGATTTTTCGCGACAAAATTTCGTGCCTTTGGGTGAGGGGGTTCCCCTTAAACCAGGACCTCAAAGAGGTGTACTGCCCTGTCCCATAAAACGTTATTTTGCTGCTATTGACTCGCTTATAGTGTGAAAACGGTTGCAGATAGGTAGAGCCTTGCTGCATAGGCCTATCGTAACAAGCACTGGTGACGGGCTTTTTAGATTTGTCAACATCGATGACCTTAAACGATTTTGAACCGCCAAAAGAGGGATTTTGGCACATTTGTTTTCGCTCTTTTGGGCTGCAGCGCACAATTCAACAGTGAATTGCGATTTGCGACGAAATGGCTGGAGATAGACCAAGACAACCTGCATATGTAATTTTCAGCATTAAACGTAGATTTTAGCAATCCAAGTCCGGACCTTTTAGGTTCAAGGAGGCCTGCGCAGGTGGGCGTCAAAAACGGCTACCCCCTAAAAGTGGTTATTTTACCTCTATTGGCTCGTGTAGCGTGAAAAACGGTTGCAGTTAAGCACAGACATGCTGCTTATCATAACAAGCAATAGTGACAAGATTTTTGGGGTGTCAACATCGATGACCTTAAATAATTTTGAACCCGGAAATAAGGGCTTTTGGTGTTTTTTTGCAATTTGTGGCTGCGACGCAGATTTCAGGAGTGAATTGCGACGAAATGGATGGAGATAGACCAAGACAAACTGCGAACAGGAACTGCTAGGTTGTCGCGCGTCTCGTGAGCTTTGCACAAATTACTTGTTTACAGTTCGGATTAGGGGTTAATAATTATGTTATCGCCGACTGCAATGCAATTTCTTCGGTCACATCGCCCGCAGCTCTCCTGACGAAGATCACCATCGTGCCATTGCTGCTGCGATACGCAAGCCTCCTCCGGATTGGAGAAAGCCCGCAGGGAGACTCAGTCACACCTGGTTACGTTCGGTGGAGGCAGACCTGAGACCTCTGAACATTGGTCTTTCTTCTGCTTGGAGAAAAGCTTCTGGGCGGGCGGACTGGCGCCGCATCGTGGACACGGAAGAGTACGCCATAAGAAGAAGAAGACTGCAATGCGCAGCTGTAACTCTAACCTTAACCATTTCTTTAAACTTTGACTTTTTGTGCTAAAATTCGCACACCGGTTAAATCCCCTACTTTTGCTATCAGAAAAGTTCGTACCAATTTGAGTCTATTCATGAATTTTGTTTTCGTATTAGGAACCCGCATTAGACAAATGGACAGACGGACAAACAGACGGTGGTGGCGTGGCGTAGCAGTAGCGCGTTTCATCCGATCAACGAAGTCACTCTATGCTGGACCGGGTTATTACTTGGATGAATGACTGTCTGTGAGCTGCTGGTAAACGATCTCGGTATGTAACCAGCCGCCTAGGTCAACTCAGCCTTTCATCTTTTCTGGGTAGGTAAATCGAGTACCAGCCTATCTGGCTAGGGTTAAGGCGTAACGCGTTCATTCGTGTCGGGTGGCAGGTAACACTGTGTGATCCCATACTCAGGTGACGCTCCGTAGTTCTGTGAAGGGTTCGCTCCTTAAGAGCTATACGCCACATTTATCTTTACCTTTAATGTCGCTTGTATTCGGTTTTTTCATGTGCTTTCGTTTTTTTTTAGTTTTGCAATACGTGTGCATGATATGTGACTGAATGTTGTAGGCTGTTGCGCATTCATGTGCCTGCCGTGCTTCGCGTGTTTCATGGCTAATCGTATGAATGAGTTCCCGCTGGGACCGATGTGTGGCAACCCATTCCTCGTCGCACTGCGTGGCAGGATGAGGGCTGTAGGCGGCATCGAGGTAAAAACTCGTCAATTGTCAATGTATTTGGGCGCGTACAGAGCGACGTAACTGAACTGAGCTGAACTGACATGATTTAGTTGTTGACGAACTGACCAATGGGCAAGCAGGGCGAGACTATTGCTCATTGGCTGACGCGTACGTCAGCGTATGGTCACGTCGGGCACATACGCCGTTAGATGATGCATTACTCATAGGCGGATTTAGGGGGAAAGGGGCTATGGCCCACCAAGATGCCAAAGTTGCCTTTTTTCCTTTCATATGCAATGCGTTATGAATTTGTGCAGTAAAACTGATAAAATTTATACTCAATATATGCATTTTTAAGGGGGTTTCAAGCCCCAAAAAGCGTTTGCTTCCGGGGCTGCGCCCCGCCGACCGGCCCCTACCCAAAAAGTTTACCTTTGTTCTCAGCTTTCGACCTCAATTTTTGGCCCTTGGGGGCTAGTTCGTCTCTTGTGACTACGCCCACATAAGAGTAAGCAACAATAAACAATAAATAACGCCAGAGGCGTCTACGCCATGCAAATGCTCAAAGAAAAAATAGAGAAAAGGTTTTTTTGGGGGAAATTAAGCGGAAGTTGAATATTATTGTTGTTTTGCATATCTGATATATTTACGATACGATATCTTGCAAGCAAAAGTGTTTTGTGATGCTCAGAATGCACCAATTTCGTTTTTCGCCGGGGCTCTGCCACGGACCCCGCTGGGGAAGCTCACAACGCTCCCCAGACCTCTAGTCAGCTAGTGAGGGGGATACCCTCTCCTAATTTCCTACCCCGTCGACGTCTGCGGCGTCTCACCTTGAGTTAAAAGGGAACTTGCTTCAAGGATTTAGAGGGATGAACACCCCTGCGTAACGCTCTTTATCGCATGCAAGTCAATATCCGTGGCAGTCCTTGTATTTCTGGTGTATTTTTATACTGTTTTAGTCATAGAAAAAAACGAAATTTAGCACTAAGAGTGCATGAAAATACGCAATTTTGACCCAAAAATCCAAAAAATGTTTTGGGCAGAGGGCACTGCCCTCTTCCCAAACCTCTCCCCTGTAGGGAGGGGAACACACCCTCCTCACACCCTACCCTCTTGGCGCCTTCGGCGCCTTGACTCGGCTCGAGCCTTCGGCGCTCGACCTTGCTTCCAACTTCAACTTTTGGATCCGCCTATGGCATTACTGCTTGCCCATTGGTCAGTTCGTCAAAAACTAAACCATTTCATTTCAGTTTCATTTCGGTTCCGTTCAGTTATTTCGCTCTGTACGCGTCTTTAGTATCATGTCAGTTACACAGTTGCACATTTCTTCGAGATTGTGCCAGCGAGTGGGGGCAGTTTTTTTGTTTGTTTTTAAATTTTACCTAAGCAGAACTGTTACGGTGCGGTAGGCTTACTTTTACCTCAGTTTTCATAAGTGTCATGATGTGCGACTTTTATGAGTTGTTGCTTAAAATGTCGTTAAATAAAAAAATGAAATAAATTATTTTCTTGTTTTTATTTTTCGATTGCATAGCTGGAAGCATAGACATTTTTCCGCGAGTGAGCACGTAGCGCTAAACGCGTATCATGATTCTGTTTATCCGTCTGTCCGTCCGTCTGTTCTGATGTCACTCACAACCTGGTACCGAACGAAGCCCAGGTGAAATAGATTTTGAGTTTGAACTTTGATAGCATAAACTCTCTAGTTTCTTGCAACTAAATTTCGTGCCGCTGGATCGGGGTGAGCAGATTCCTCTCGAGCGAAAGCGTCAAAGACTGGTACTGCCTAAGAAATCGTTTTTACTGCCATTAACTCTTTGAGCGTGAAAACTGTTGCAGTCTTGCGGAGACATGTTGCTTATCATAACAAACATTGCTGACAAACCATTTCTGAGGAAACCAACATCGATGATTTTAAGCCCTTTTAAACTATAAAAATATGAAATTTTCGGCGCATTTTTTGTACATTTTAACAGTGAATTGCTTCAAAATCACTGGAGATAAACCAAGAAAACCTGCGTGTAATTTTTTCAGTAAAGGAGGTAGATTTTAAGTTTCGACACCGTCAAATTTTGATACCCCATTCAAAACGCTTTATTTTTTATTGCACATTGTACAATGATTTCACAAATGGCAGCATCGATGGTGTCGCGCGTCAGTGAGCATTAGCTCAGATTACTTGTTATATATTATTGCAGTGACTGGTGGCTGTGTACAGGGATCGGTGTGCAAAGATTGGTGCGTCACAGTTCACTGTCCATGCTGCATGCTGGCACAACTCTACCGTGAGATCGAGAACATCACCGGCCAATAAGAGGAGCAGGAGGACAAAAAGGAGGCGGGGCCAGGAAGAGTCACGTAACCACTGATGATGATGATAATGATGCTGATGTTGATGAACTATGCCGTGCATTGTAATGTTGTTATATGATTAGCGTGACCAACTTATATAGTAGTCATTAATTAACTGCATTCGTATATGTCGGACGGCCCATCAAAAAGTAGGCCTCTAATTTGCATCCATTCTTATTTTCAGCATTCATTCACTAGCGAAATTTGTGGTAAACATGTAAAATACCCAAAACTCGCATCACATTCTATACGAGTCGCGAATTGTAAACTTTTTCATCAGCTTCAGAATACTGAGTTACAATGAAACGTTCAGTAATCTATAACTGATTAAATTTCACGAGGTAGTGTAGCGACACGTGTCAATGTGGTGGGAGTTTTGATTATCAATTTGCTCAAGATATATCAATAAAAACATTTCAAAACTAAGTCGATACTTTACGCAGTTTCACTAAAAATTAGGGACCTGCTTTTTATTTGACCATTGCTGTGTAGATACGCTCGGTTAGACTGTCGATGACACGAATATATCCAAACGGACAATCACGCGAGTACATACAGCCACTGCTGACAAGCTTCCGGGGGTACTAACATCATGACTTTGAACGCCCTTGAACTCCCAAAAATAAGGAATTTTAGTGAACTGTTTGCGATTTTAGGCCGCGATGCACATTTTAGCAGTGAATAATTTGCTTCGAAATCACTCGACATAGACCAAGACGACCAGCATATGAAATTTTTAGCAACAGGCCTAAACGTAAATTTTAACAGTAAATATCGACAACGTGCGTTCAACGTCGACGTCAAATTTGGGTACCTCAGTACCTCTATGAAAACGCTTTATTTTTATTTTTTGTTGCACAGTGATTTTCCAGGATGGAGCCACAGACATGCACACTGCTAGACAGCTAAACAGGGGACTTGTCTATAACGTTTCACTGCTTTATAATGTTGCTTGTCGCGCAAACTCCATTTACTTCGATCTGAAAGTCTACGGCAAAGCCAGGACAAGTTGTAGGTTTACAGCAATTTCGCAAAGAATCAGAAGCTAGCGATAAATCCAAAACTGATCGAAATAATGGAGTTTGGGTTTTTCCGATTTCTGCAAGTTTTTACATAAGTCGCGTTGTTTCCGGAGATGAAATAATTGTCACTGTTGTCAGGTAGGCTTAACAACGCACACGAAAACACCCCATTGGTGTAGTTTAGCTACGTCAACACGCTTGTTGCCTTAATGCATATATTACGCTGCACAGAGGACTACAATGTCATAATATTGTGCAGGTCATAATATCCATAACGTGTGTACTTTATCGCAACTGCAATAACTCTTAACTATACTGCGAATCATGAAACGCAGACCACCGAGATCATGACATTTCGCCGATTTTTTCGCTCTCGAACATTTCGCAATGGGCATATCGTTAAAATTTCACCATACCTAGACTTTTCGTTTAAAATCGTACATTTTTACAAGGTGTGTCCGTCCGCAGAAGTTGTTGTTAATTGGTCAATATTTGGAAGCAAAAATCGGTGGTCTACTTTTTTCTGACTCAAGATATGCATGAAACTAGCCAGTATGAAACGCGTGTACAGCATCGTACGGGACAAAATTAGACTTCTCGAAAAAAGCGAGCCCGCAATTTTCACAAAATGGACTTTCGGCAAAAAAATGAGAACGTGTCAACGACCATAACTATATATGTATTTTAACGAAAGTTTGTTAAATTTGACAATCATCGATATCGGAAAATTAAATAACAACGACAATTTTTTTATCATGGTAATAACGTTTAGTAAAAATGTCTGCAGCTTTTAAAATTACATTTTACAGCAAAATCTATGAAAACATTTTGTTCCGTGCGTCTCTGATACCATGACGTTGATATCGAATGCAAACGTCGCTTATAGGGTAACTACACATGACAAACTTGGTATGTTTTCGGAGGCATTTCGTTGCTATAGGACTGCGTTTCGCATTTGCTTTACATTATCACATTCGCGTTTTGCACATTTTAGATACGTTTAATACAAAAAAAACGCGTTTTCCTTACTGTTTTTTAATGAAATATATGGAAGCCGCCTGATTTTGAAGGCCAGTGGAAACAGTCTAGCTTTCTCAATCTTAAATCCACTGCAATGTTTTTAACTGAGACGGGCGGTGGTGAGTTTCGCCACTGACTGACTATAAAGCTCGAATCCGACTTACTTCGGCATGCTATGGATTGGTTTTCTGTTTGCTATACAAGTCCATAACATAACGATGTAGTGGAGCTTTCACTTAAGACGTTTTTTGCTGTATGAACTAGCTGATATAGTCGTCATATTTGTGCTGATCCGTGCCGAGTTTAAAGGGTTAGGCTGCTGTAACGAACGGCTGACGGTTTCTCTGTGAGAAATACGGTTAACTTTAATAAAATCGTTTTAATACGTTGTTGACCGTCTTTCATATAGTTTTAAATCTGAGAAAAATTGTTAGTATTTATTATCCAAACTGCTGTACGCAGATAAGCTTTCACGCTGTATTATTATTATCGTTTTACTGACGATTGCTTTTAAAACTTTTAATAAACTAAAATCTTACGACAGCATATCTTCCACCTCAATTCGTTGTTTCTGCTATATTTCGAATTGCGATCGCTGACATAAAATTATCAAACTTTGCCGTGTCACTGAGTCAGCAAAATAAATTTTTTTCGTGGTAAATGGTAGCCTATAGATTATGTTTTAAAACACAGTACACAAAAGTTTTTAGTCCACGCAAGACGGAGTTTGTGTGACGAAATTTCGTATGATGTCCAGCGACGGCATCTAATTGTGGGGACGTAAACAAAAACTGATGACGTTTTTCTGGTGACATTTTAGGTTTTCTGGTAAAAATAAATAAGGTAAGTGAAAAAGTGAAAATTTTTTGATCCTAACTTGCATCGTTTTGACGCGATGCCAGCGTGTTACGGACAGACTGTTAGACGGACGGACGAACGGACGAACATCTCTACTATAGCCTACTTTGCGCTCTCATATATCGTTATAGTAGGTGTATGACCACTGAATATATTTTCAACAGTAGGGTAGCTCGAAGCGTCCGAAGTTCTTAAACTTCCACCGGCAACGGTGCTGTCACCTGGCGAACATAACGACGTCTCATTTTACAGGGTGGTCCATAAAAACGTGGCGCTTTACTTTTATTTTTATCTTCGCCAATTATTGACCGATTTTCACAATTTTTTTACTAGTACACTCTGCAGACAGTTTGCAATAATGTGGTTATTATATATCCCACCGCGTCTCTTGTGTTAAAACAAGACTGATTTATAGACTGCAAGCTACAAAGCAGTGTAACTAAAATGTTAAACAGGTTAAAATGATTTTTTTCTGGATAATCGACAGAAAAGAAAATAGAAACTGGCCACCATGTTCAAGATTGCCCAGAAAAAAACTAGTGGCAGTGCCGTTTACACATTTCACATCAGCAAATTCTCGTACAAGAGGGAATCATCATTCACAAGTTCAAAAACATTTTAGCATCCTCAGCAGCCCATAAAAATGTAAATGAAATATAAGTAAAATATAAGTGAAATGTGAATGTATAACGATAATAACAAACAGACATTTTGGTAAATGAACAAAAACACCAAACTAACATTGCAATTAATGGTCTGTATGACACTAAACTGTGAGAGTTTAACAAAGTTTAGTGTCATACGGATCATTTACCGCAATGTTGGTTTAACGTGTTTTTCCATTTACCTGAATGTTCGTTATTATCGTTAGTTTTTTCTTACATTTACATTTAACAAGGTAGTGTAAAAACGCAATTATAGTGTGGTGAAATATATAATAACCACATTATTAAAAATTGTCTGCAAAATGTGCCGGTGAAAAAATTTTGAAAATCGGTCAATAACTGGCAAAGATATAGGCAAAAGTAAAGTGCCACGTTTTTATGGACCACGGTGTATATTAGATGACCGTACTTAAGTAACGGTCGAGCTATTGGCATGGTTGTCGTCCGTCTGTCTGTCTGTCGTCCGTCGGTAACGGATGTATTGCGGCTAAGCTTTAGGGCGTGGAGAAAAACTTTTTACGCAAACAATTAGCCAGGTGTGTTAAACTCGAGCGTGCAAAATTTCAGCAATTTAGTGCAAGGAGGACATTTTTAAATTTAGGGTTGAATGGACGGGGGTAGAAAAAATGTACGTTTTAAACGAAAAACTAACCGTATCTCAAAAACGGCGAAAAATACGGCTACTGTTGCTATTAATTACTAATAGGAAGTGGCATATTGGCTTTTAAATGACATAAAAATCATCGACCTGAAATGACTTTAAAGGTCACTGACAACCAGTAAGGTTGGCTATCCTAGCGACAGCTAAACTTTTTGTTTCCTATCTACTGCTAGTAAAAATCAAGCACAATCTAAAATTTACAAAAGAATCTGCATTTCCACCAAAATCTAATAATTTTATTCTTGGACCACTTTATTTTTCAACCCCTGCGAAAACAGGTTATCTTAGGTACAAACGGGCAGGCCCAAAACAAAACCTTGTAGGTGGTCTCATTTTAGCGTTTCGCTAAAACTAATGATCAGAAAGGCCGTTTATGTGTAGATTAGGGTTGTCACAGAGAAATTAGCAGATTACTACGTTGGCGCAGCCACTCTGGGTGTCAAGAGTGTTCGGACAGCTGCACCAAAACTTTGGACATAGGTGTCCCACGCTTCAACTGTTTGTTTGAAAAGCATTATACCGCTGTTTAGTGTAAGGTTAATTTTAAAATTATTTACAGACTACATAGTTAAAATGTCGCTGCCTGCGTGTAGCAAAAGTTTTCGACTGATTCGACTTCGGCGGCCTCTGCTATTACTGCTGAAGGTGAAGTACACTGTGTCTCAAAAAACATCCCAGACATTTTCGACTGTAGCATGAAAACCGACTGTCAGATTTTTGGTACGAATATTCCTGGCACAACTTGCCATCAAATGACTATTTAGTTTTCTACCTCACCTAACTTTTGTTCTGCACTACCTGGGGAAAACACAACCAGCGAAATATCACTTTTTTATCCAATGCGATATGATTGCTTAATTAACATAATGCTTAAAACACATTTTGTTCACATTTTTGACACTTTGGTTGACATTTCATCCAGTTGTTCATTTTTTAACTGTCTGTTGTAAAATTGCTTGAAGTATTGGCCCACTATGCGAACACAGGCAACGAGACACTTTCTCCATTCATTAACAGCAATATCGATAATGTTCTGCTCCAGGCCAATCCACGCTGTACCAGTCGCTTTTTGATTTCACAAACATTCTTAAACTTTATCTGGTAGACACAATGCTGCATGACAGCCAAACCTTGTAATAGACCAACTGTTGGGACCCCAGATTAGGATAAAGAGAATTTATCGACGTTTTTTCATTAATTTTGGCACATATTATGCTTGGTCTGATTTCCCTAGGTAGTGCAAAAAACATACGTTGGGTGAGGTGGAAACTAAAATATTTAACAGCCAGTGGTGTCGAAAATATTTTTGCCAAAAATTATTAAGATCTGCTAATTTTTCTTTAAGTTACGATCGATAATGTCGGAGATGTTATTTTCAGGTTTTCTTTTTATTTCAACACATGTTTTGCTTGATCTGATTTCCATAGGTAGTGCAGAAGCATACATTGAGTGAGGTAAAAAAAACTAAACGGTCATTTGATGGCAAGTTGTGTCAGGAATATTCGTACAAAAAATTATCAAAATCTGATAATTTGTTTTAAATTTACAGTTAAAAATGTCGGGGATGTTTTTTGAGACACAGTGTATTTTCTTTTTATCGTAAATTTCTACTGGCCTTTCAAGTATTATCACACTTTTTTCTGCAAAATACAAACGAATTCAAGCTGGACATAAAAAGCAAATAGTACGAGAGCACGTAAAGTACACTTCGAGTATTTACAATGACTGGCAGACAATCTTAGGCCGTCCTATGTTGTTTATATGAGAGTGTTTTTGCAGCACCTTTCGTTCTGTACACAGTCCGCTGCAATGGAACGCAAGAAATCTAATAGGAAGTCGTACACTAGCTCTCGATTGGCGCCGAATTCAATGACCTTGAATAACAAGTGACGACGAATAAGGAAAGTTAGCCTATAACAGGTCATGTGAACAGCGTACAATGCTCCTGAGAATAAAGAATTTTTCGTTGACACTCGAATCGCTTGCCTGCGCTCAGATGATCTGGTGCATGACGGCGTATTATACAATTGCTATAGCTCGTGTGTTATAAGCTAAAAAATACCCCTATAATTCCCCGTAAACTATAAGTACATATTGTAAAACTTGTGATATAGGTCTAAGCATACGGTCGTTAAAACGGTGCAACTTGTGGACTGATTTTTCAAATAAATGGAATGGATTAGGCTAAGTTTTTCACTACGCAGTATTCGTTATTTTATAAATTCAAATATACTACAAAGCATGTTTGCATATCATTTTGTCAAAAAAAACAGTACAGTATATGGCCGAAGTTTCCATTGTTTTAATTGCTGATTAATACCCAATTCACACGGGCGACGCCGACGCGACTCGACTGTCGATTTGAGTCGCGTCGTCGTCGCCGGTGTGAATTAAGGAGAGGTCACACTAGCGGTCCGAACGGCCGTCCGGACCGCTAGTGTGACCCCTCCTTTAGGTATTAATCTGATGTATGTTGTACGCTGAGTATGCTTAAAGCTGTGATGCAACTAATCGAGTTAAATCGAAGTGCTTGTGTTTTCAATCAATGCGTTTATTTTTAGTTCAATCAATCAATCAATCAATCATTTAATTCATACCAGACAAAGTTACAAAATAAAATCAATAACGCAGTGCATGTGGTCTGATAAAGGACACAAAGGGCAAGCCTCTAATATGTGC
>Ga0209367_1000641_pt1 | contig 37115 bp, 24 predicted proteins | sample WorMetLIZISLAND2_FD_187412 | JGI IMG/M metagenome (GOLD analysis project Ga0209367, IMG submission 187412) | Marine gutless worms symbiont microbial communities from Max Planck institute for Marine Microbiology, Germany - Olavius geniculatus... ...
TTATTGGTTCATACCGATACCAATACCCAATACCAATACCGATACCATCATCATCAGCTTCCCGCCACGTGCTGCCGCACTGTCAGGTCTAGACGCAGGAAGTAAAGTGCGTTATTGTGCACACTGTGTTAATCTAATGAATGTAAGGTAATCTGTTTGTGTTGTTTTGCTCTCTTCGTCCATTGCCTCTCTGCCTATGCGTGCTGTGTTGTATGCTGTGCCAGGAGTAAGACAGCCACATTTGATCCTCACCTGCCATATGCAATACTAGACTACATTTTGTTCTACCTATTAAAATTTCCATGCAGTTCCCTGTCAAGTGTGAACAAACAGTAATACCGTGGGAAAGTGTTAACACTGGCTGAAGGCTCCACATGACCATCCACATGCTGTGGCAGCATACCTTGCCCTCCCTTCTCCCTCCATCCCACACTCAGTGGATGGTGTGCCTGGACAGACACGTGTGACCCATTGTGTGTGGTAATACAATGGGCGACTTCACTTTTTGACTTAGAATTTCGCTGAGCCTTTTTGCTGAGCCAAAGCTAAAGCTGTACTTTTGCTAAAGTCTGTACTTAGACTAAAGTTCAACTAAACGATTAAAAGTGCGAAAGACCGGTAAACCTAACAGGGAATAAATCAACCAATTACGCTTGAACTTGCTTATTTAATTGCGCCACACACGCAAATGACGTAATTACGTAATGTCTTACGTCATTATGTAGCCATTACAGCGTTTATCCGTATAGAACTGTAAATAGTCGCCATGTTTTCGCTCAGCTAAAGTCAAAAGTCGAAGTGGATTCTGGCTCAGCGAAATCACTTCACTTTTTTTGACTTAAGTAGGTACTTTGACTGAAGTTTAGACTCAGCGAAAGTCTAAGTGAAAGTCTAAGTCAAAAAGTGAAGTTGCCTAATGATTCATATACTTCTTCTATGTCTCTTGTGCTAAGTTTTATGTACGTAGGCTAGTAGGGTTACAGTACCGTAGATTGTGCTCGAATCAATGACTGATTGATATAAACATAAGTAAGTAAATAAAACGTGAATTTATATAGTGCATAACATTAAAAATTAACCTCTAATGCGCTCTAATACAACAACTAAAACCAGCAGTTTTTGTACTATTGTTAAATCTACCACGATGCTTATTCGTTACCACGTCATTTATCTAATAGCGATTTACTCTCCATGCAGCAACAGTGATATAATCGCAACAGCCGTCAACCAGGAGCTTCAAAACCGTCACACAATCGCCTGGTGCCAGTAACCTTTACTGCAGTGCACTGGTGACAGGAGAAACTGCTAGGCACGGCTGGCGACGTCACCCACTGCGCTAATTGCCACATGCTGCATATATGCCGTGCGCAGATTGTGTACGCCCTTACTGAAACTAGGCCTAGAGTGTGAGACAGTGTGCAGTTGAGAGGGGATACCCGGTAATCCTTTCAATTTAGCATAAATGCCAACTGTTCTACAGGTGTACTTCCCCCCTCCCCGCCCTGTGCCACTCTTCCCGCCATGGTTGTTTGCTAGCAAATCGAGATGATTATCATTCTATAGTGGTTGATGCCCGCCGCCAACTGCTGTTTGATCCCAGCTTAGACAGCAGTTGGCGGTGGGCGGCGACCACTTATGCTGAGTGAGCAGATATCGGTATTGGGTTTCACAGTCAAAAAAATATCGCCAATACCCGATGCACTTCAATACTGGCCAGTATTGGCCAATACCCAGTACCCCAATGCTAGTATCGTTCGAACCTTAGACAACTTCACTGTTACCTGTCAACCTTTCATCTCAATGTTGACCAGTAAACTGTTGTTCATTAACAGTGTGTATTTGTCAACGTCATGTGACACGATTTGGACCACTTTTGTGCAAGTATTTTGTGCTGAGGTATAACAATATCAGTGTTGTAACTAATTGAGATAATTTCTTGTATCTTTGGTGAAAGCTTTTTTCTAGCATATACTCTTCACAGTTTGCAATGTTAAAGCCCTTGCACTATATAGCATAAGTATCACGTCAGTACTGTATGATGATAAGATTCGACATGCTTTAATTCTGTACTGAGCTAATTGCAACAGAAATGAAGTGTATGATTACATTTGGATGAGTGTTAAATAATGTTTAATTTTATGTACTGTTTCAAGTGTAGTTACAGTTAAACTTTTTTTTCATGCGAGTTATCTACAGCCATATTGCAGGAAGTCGGCAGAGTAAAACCGTTGCTTGTAGTTCAGGTTCGGAATGCAAATAACGTTTGTGATGTTTCTGTAACGGCGCAGCCGTCGGAGGGTCTGACCATCTTACAGATGGAGAAGGGCTTGCGCAGTCGTGCCGAAACGTTGAGTGCAGAGAAACAGAAACGCCTGGAGCAGTTACGACAGCGACTTGAAACCGATGAGAAGTTATGTGCCAGCCTTGGTACTGAGCCATTCCATGTTCCGTCTAGTTGCGTTGTGCCTACTGAACAACAGCTTGCTGATCTTGACGAACACATCAGCGAACTGGAAACTGAAAAGGTGCTCGATATTTCGTGTGATTTTACTTGTTAATATTTACTAATATTTTTGTCACCCATCTGTTTACGTGTTAAGCATTCTGAATAGGTGGATCATAGCCTTCATAGGATTGCAAGTCAAACACTGGTATACCAGTCATTTGGTTGTAAGAATGATAATCATTTGTGTTGAGTGATATTTCTTATTTGGCTCGAATTATGAACTCATTTAGTGGTTGAATTACTTAAAAGTAGCTGGTGGAACTCTACATTTCCTCCCTTTTATTTCCCTCCTCTTTCTTTTGTATTTTCTTTAGCCTTTATTTTCTGTACTTAAACTCTCTCCCACTAGAAGTAGGTTCCTTTAAATCCAGCTAAAGTGTTTAGGTGAGTGCCAGTGAGTGGTGCAAACTCCGTCCACGGGCTCGGTGGTGAAATAGAATTGGGTGCATTTAAGAAAGAAAAATCTGATCTCTAGTGGCAATAATTTTATTGTTTTTTTTTTGGAAAGTCATCTGTCCAAAAAATACAGTGTGCAATAAGCTGTAGTATTTCACATAATTCACAATTCAACTGCAATTTTCAGGTGGTTGAATGGCTAAATTCAGGTGCTGGAACAGCTTGCAGAATGCCGTTCCAACACCTTCCTTCCTTCTCCTGTTTCAGCTCTTTGACCATTTTCAGGAGTATGAGTTTTGCATTTAGTATCTGGATGGAGTGCGACTGAAGTATCTAATTGTGTGATAGGCAAGACGCCAAAAAGCCATAAGTAGCAGTCGTCAGAACATCGTTCGGCTTCTGGATGAACTTGAGCTGTCCGCCAACACGTCGTTCGAACGAGAGGTCGTCTCCGATGGAGAAATGGCTTCCTTGACTGTGGAAAGCATGGAAGCTCTTAAACAGTACCATGATGAAGTATGCATCGACTAATGTCATTTATTAGTTTTTCTTTCAGCTTTTCGAAAAAAATTCACTGATGCGAGACACTTTTCTGTTATAATTCTTTGTCTCCTTACACTCTGTCACATGTCGCATTGAATTGGTTTGATGTATTACTGGTAGCAAAAGATTTTTGATGTTTTTCCGAATTTTTAGTCTAACATGTCATTGCCACTTGGTAGGTTGTTTTTGTTCAATGAAAACAATTTTGTTCTGTGTAGCAGAATATGGCTGGATTAAAACATGCAAAATACTGGTCTAAAAGTGAAAAGTGTACCACCTTGCAGTTGCATTGTTGTTTAAAAACTGAACTGTTTTGCATTGCCTACAGGAAACGTGAGCACTCGGCCTAGACTCTGCCATTATCTCTCTGTAGTTTGTTCTTATCGTACGATGTTATATAAACGTTTTTTGATCAGTTGGTAGATTGATTGAATGATTGTTGTTTTAAATTATATAGTTGCATCTTAATCGATTAATCTTTAAAGATAAGTCAATTTTGGTTAAATTTTATAATCAATCAGAAAGACGAAAACTGCAGAATTCATTCAACTACTAGTTAGTATTATCTTTTGCAAACTGATGCAGACTGTTAAACTAACATTATACTACTAATCCTGATTGCATGTCTTCTGTGAAATAACTGTTGTCTACTATAGTTTACAGTCAACTCTAAATATGCATATTTGTGACATTAGCAATGTTCTTAATCAAAAATTTTAGTCAATACAGAAATTTTAATTGATGGAACTTCTCTTACAGTTAATTGATTACTTATTTGTTATTTTTTGCTGCCTTATAGTTTATGTTGCATTTGTAGTTGGAAGAGTTGCGAGCTCAGAACGCGGCCACACTGAAAGGTCTATGGGAGCGTGTGAGAACACTGTGGGATCGTGTTGAGATGATCCAGGAAGATCGAGACATTTTTCAGTCCCAAAACACCGGAGTATCTCAGCGAGTCATCCAGTCTGTTAGTATCATGAGTCTGCATAACTTTTTGCCCTTGTATTAGTTATTGTTAGTAACATTTAGAATGTTGCTTTTCAAACTAACATTAAATATTGTGAAGTTATGTTCAAGCCAAACTTATTCTAAGTAATTAAAAAAATTTAAATGTTGACTAAAACATAATTCCAGCTTTCTCACTGTGAACCCTAGCAGATCACGTGATGACAGTTGCTTGATTGTGTAGACTAGTTAAACAAGGATTAAGCGTATGTAGATTGCTCTGCTCTATAGTACAGTGTTCGGTTGAAATTACTTATGCCAAGTAGGCTACTGTAGATACGCAGTTATTACGCACAGATTTTATATCAGACTCAGTTTAAGGTGTACTCTTATTTTATGATGTATTTCAGTTGTCTTTCCTATCTTTCACTATACTGTCTAGTGTTGTAAGTACCCATAATCTTACTCCACTCAAGCGTAGTGACTTAAGAGCATCTTGCATTAGTATATCACAAGGGCATTTAGGCAGAACACGCCGTTGATCATGGCCGTGAAAAAAGTACGTTTCAGTACGGTTTACAGTGTATTATGCCTTGTTATGGCGCATACTGAGCAACGTCGCTGAACTGACACAGTTTAGGTTTTGACGAACTGACCAATGAGCAAGCAGGAATGCATTACAGTAGGCACCATCTAATGGCATCGGTAGCCTATGTGACTATGCTCACATACACATTCAATGACTAATAGTCATTGGTTACCTTACGTTACTTTACCTCATGGGTGGGCAGGCTCTTACACCTACCCAGCGCAGAGGCCGTATCAGTTTGGCCCAATGCGCGTCCCCGAATGTAACCACAAGGTTACAGGTAACGCCTATAAAGCCGTAGATGGCTGTGAAGCCGTAAATAGACAGCTGTGAAGCTGAAACCAGCACTAAAGCACTGGTAATGTGTAGCAAATCTGCTCTCACGGGTTTGGTCAGCTCTTAGTTAGCTCCTCGCCTCCAGATTTTAGAGATCTTTCGGGTCATCGGTGCAAAGCCCCACCACCATGACAAGGTGGCTGACTATGGTGGGGTGCCCATTGGTTATTTCATCAAAAATTAAACTGTGTCAGTTCAGTTCAGTTACGTTGGTCTGTGTGCACAGTTATTCTATTTATACACTGTATGCCATGCTGAGGTCTATTTGTAATGTGATGGTTATTGTGTGGTTGATCTTAGCTGAAAGAGGAGATCGGTCGTTGTGAGGTGCTCAAGATGGACAATATTCACCGAGTGATCGGAGCCGTTAGGCAGCAGCTGAAGGACTGGCAGGACCGATGCTGCATTTCTGACGACTCATTCGAGCCTCTTCGCGAAGGTCTGCAAGCAGCCTCGTTACATTGCAGTTGACGTCTGTTGTAGGAAGCAGATTTGCGACACATATTTTTAATTGTAACATTTTGAGCTTGTTGAACAGTCATCTAAATGTGCTACTGATCAGCTTTCTTGGTTATGTTTTTATATTACTCTGAAGCGGTTGAGACCATGTTTCCTACCATGCTTTGAGCAGCTACGATTAACAATATTACCAAGGTAATTGAAATTTGTTGCTTCACCAAGTGCGAAATTGCTTTCAGATGACGTTCCGTCGTAAATGTTACCCTCTCCAGAATACAAAATAATTTGTTGGATGGAGAATTTATAGAGGCAGAATTGAAATATTGTGCACTTGCAGTCAAATAGCTGTGTTGGTAGTTTGCAGCTGTTTGTCCGAAAATTTATTTTTGTGACTGCCCGGAGCTTTTGCAGCCACGATGTATTATGTTACTGATGTGTATGTTGTTTGCAGAGGAGCTGACTGAGGACGTACTAGTGGCCCACGAGCAGGAACTGACACGTCTTCGAGACTACTACGAGGAGCATAAGGACCTGCTTGACAGGGTTGACCGCTGGAAGAAGTTGTGGTCGCAGTTTTTAGAGTTTGAGGTCCGTATTTTGATGGTTGTCTGCTCATTGATGGCTGTTGGAAAACCTGGAAATGTCACGGAACTCTACAATCTATATCAGGGAAATGTCAGGGATTTCGATAAAAATCAGGGAATTTTTGTGGAAAACATTTTGTCAGGCAAAATGTCCTAAAAACTTTCCTAGAAATTGCATCAGCAGGCTTTTTAGTATCACTTAGTGCTCTGTACCGATTATTTTATACTGTTTACTGCCAAATGTTGCTTTTTGTTTACTTATGTTTTAGTTTTTAATATGTTATGTTGTAGTATGCTACTGTTATGTTATATTTTAGTTAGTACTAGGGTTAGGTTACCATAGTTGAAGGCCAGTTGAAATGTTCAGGAGTGCTGTGAATTGTCAGGGAATGGTCAGGAATTTCATAGTGTCTGGAGAGTGGTCATCCTCTAGGGATGCATTTTTTAAAATTTGACTTGGTTTTTAGTACAGTACAATACGATGTTGGTGGTGGTGGTTTGGCTTAGTTGGTACATCATTGATTGCATCAACGAAGTTAATTAACACCAGGCCCGGTTAGTACTTGGATGGGTGACCATCCCGGTATGTAACCAGCCACCCAGATCAACTCAGCCTGGCCATCCCTTCGTGGGTAGGCGCAATGAGTACCAGCGAAAGCTGGGACGTAAACAGGCACACCGTGCGATACACTAGCCCTGTATTCGTGGTCTGGCAGTGTAAACTGGTGTCTGGCTGAGGGCTAAGGAAACAAGACATCAGCGTCGCCCATTGGGCCTTAAGGCTCGAAAGGACTTTACGTTTTTTACAATACAATGAACTTGTTAGGAGGCACCATTTGCAGGAAACGTTCAGCAATGTCAACAACTGTAATGATAAGATACTGTATAACTAGGACAGTTTTAAGCTGGTGTTTACGTAGACCATTGCCACGTGTGTATTTTACGATAGTTATTTGCACTAAAAGTTCAAAATTTGTAGTGGCAACTTTAATTTTTAGCACTAAATTTGCAGTAGGTCTACATTTTGACAATGTGTTTGTTCATCTTATTTAATGTCACTAACTTCATTTACACAATAAAGAGTTAAGACCGGTTAAGCAAGGACGCAATGTAGCAGGCTTCCGTATAATGTTCGATTGAAATTTGTTGATGCTGAGTACTGTAGTTAAGGACATATATTAAATCAGACTGGTGTCAAGTTGTATCATGTTTATTTCATGACTTACTTAATTTAAAAAAAAGTTTAATAACATCTGATTTTTGTCATTACCTGATTGATAGGAATTTTAGTACTGTTTGCAGGCTATTTAACTTGCAGTCTGTTGGTTTAATGTGATTACTAGCATCGGGCGAACAATCCAGATCGGCTGCTGAACCGAGGTTGCAGTCTACTGAAAGAAGAGAAAGCGAGGAAGAAGATCTGTGCAGAGCTGCCAAAGGTAAACTGTCTGCCTTTCGGTGTTTGTTTTTTTTCCTTTATTTGTATCATTCTCTCACTTGAACTGTGCATTGTTATTCTTTGGGTTATGATTCCGAGCTGTTGTTCCCACGTGTGGCTAGGGTTTATAGACCTGGGACTGGGTGCATGTGCAAAAGAGGTAGGTCTACCAAAGCAGCCAACCAAAAGCCTTAGATTCAATTTTGGTTTCTCACTTTTCATGTCACACATAATGGTTCTGAGTCAGTTTCTGCATATGCAGCAATGCAGCTCTGTCAGCAAACACTGTAATTTGTTCCTGTCAGAGGACACTGAAGTTAGCAGACGTTAACGGGGCATTTCCAAAACCTATTTTTTTGCATTTCTGAAAACGGTGACATTAGCACACAGTGTTCTCAACAAGGATGTGGTTTTTTGATTGTGCCTACTTGAGCATGGCTTGATTGTCGAACAGTAGTTTTGTCGTACTAGTGATCGAACGTAAGGTCGCTGGTTCACTGCTTTGTAAAAACCCTGGGCAAGTTGTTCACACGTGTGTTTGTGTCACGAAGCAGTACAATTTGGTACCACCCTAACCACCGGAAAAGTAACAGCAGTGTTCTGGCCCTCTTTCCATATATTGGAGCAGCTCCAATGGAGCTGTGTTTAGCCCAAATTCCACAATGCCGACTTTCACCAAAACTTTCCCGCAGGGAAAGTCACGGACTTAAACAGTGACAAATCATGAAACCATGAAGTTTCGGTGAAAGTCGCCAACAGAAATCATGAAAGTTGTGGACACAAACCATCTCGACATATCAGGATGTTTGTGACAAAGTCCGTGACAAGTCCGCGACAAACCCGTTTGTGTCGCTCTAATGGAATTTATTCTGTTACAATGCACGGGTAGAGTCCGCGGACACAAATCACGAAAGTCCGCAACGCAAATCATGAAAGTTGGCGACGTGATTTGTGTCACAGACTTTCATGATTTGTGTTCGAGACTTTGTTGCAAAGTCAGCGTAATGGAATTTGGGCTTTTACACTCACTGCAATGCTGGCTCAGGGCCTTGGAAATGGAGATGAGCACTGCTTGAGTTTGTTACAGAGCTACGAGAGAGCGCTGTTGGTTATTGGCATTTTACCTTAGTCTTGATTACTTGTAGCAGATCCATGCCTCTAAGAGCAGTTTCAGGGGTGCCTAACAAATTTGCTTATTGATTGATTTGATTGATTATGACAAATGTATCGTGGCTGGTATGTTAAGGTGGAACAGGATGTGAGTGCCATGATTGAGGAGTGGCAGCAGGCAACTGGCAAAGCATTCTCCATCTACCGCCAGACGTTTGGCGACTTTGTCAAGAAGCAACTTACCGACTACACTGCTGACAAGGAGAATGAAAAAATGCAGCGGGTTAGCATTGCATTTCAACCATTAGATACTGTCCCTGGATCGACCTGTGTTATTTGTTCAAGTTACTAGTGAATGTTTGGAAATTGTGGGCAAATCGTCATCATATTTGTTTGTTAACAGAGCTCGTCAAAATAAAAGAATATGTACAAAATATACAGTATGTACTTTTAACTTATGTAGTGGTAAGGGCTTAGCTATTGGTGTACAATAAAGTCCTGGTCACTATCACAGCTTGTGCGGTAGCAACAAGCTGTTGTATAGGAGATGTGCCAAGTCAACGGGAAGGCCAAAATTTCGACCCCCCATAGCTCCCACATTTTTCAACCGATCTTATAAGTGATGTTCCATAGCTCTGGGTGGGCTGTAGATTTCCTTTAACCTATATCTACCAGGTGCTGCGTGGCTTGGACGTGTAACAATAGCATGCTAGACTGGTGACCGCGAGGTTGCTGGTTCGACTCTCGACCCAGTTATTGATCAGTGGGCAAGTTATTCACGCACATGTGCCTCTGTCACCAAGCAGTATAATTTGGTACCAGCCAGAGTGCAGCGATGCTCTGTCCGGGAAGGTAACCGCGGGCCTGGTGGACAGTAACGGCAGCCTGCTACCGGCCCATACCGGGTTTATGTTTGAGGGCTGACTACCGCCGACTGGGATCAGCTCCGAACACAGTGCTGATATTGAGCATTTGTCTTTCATTTATCTTTACTTTTTTACCATGTACTTACGTGCTATGCTGTGAATGTATTTGTTACAGCAACAGCAGAAAGCCCGTCAGATGGAAGAGGAAATCATGTTTGGCAGCAAGCCAGCAGGCACCAAACGTTTTGCCGGAAATACGCCAACAAAAACGCCGAGTAAACTGCGCAAGGTAGTCAACTGATTGTGGCCATGTGCTGTCTGTGCTGACAAACTCTATTAGATGTTGCTTGCTGACATTTTCGTTCATGAGTAGTTAAGCATTTTGGTATCTTATTACTTCATAACATCTCTACTTGATTGCGTATTGTATTGGTTTCATGAAGTTAACAGTTGTTGCAATATGATGAATGTTTGTACTACTTTTTGGAGCACTGGGTTTTCTAATCATGTGTATTTAATATTCCATATGACTGATTTTGTGGTTTTTACAGTGCAATAAATGCTTTTATGTGTTCTACTAACATGTCTTTGATTTGTTTGACGATGCATGTTACGTTATTTTGATTCACCAACTAGGTAAATGACACTCCAACGAAAACTCCGCTGGGGCAAAGGACAAAGTTTTTCTCTCCCGTTTGTCTACCACCGCGTTCGGCTTCCAAAGAGAAAGTAAGCGAGCCACGTGTCAAGATTTTTAAGACTGCCCCGATTCCACCTGTGTGAATAGATTCAACAGTTTTTGCCGACTTATGTTTTAAGTGGTATTTTCCGGTGCACTGTCACGACTTGATGGCATTAATGTAGAGTAATATTTCAGTCTTCAATGCTTTGGCTCTGTTGATTGCTTGACAGGCTGCGCATCCAGCCCGTAAAAGTAAAAGGCCTACCACGTCAGTTCCCAAAAGTGAGTCTGGCCTAAATGGGGTAAGCTGAATTCGAATTGTTCCAGAAAAACTGTGCCACTGGTTAAAACAACAGAACGTGTCTGACAGTGCAGCAATATCTGTCTGAAAATCTAGTTCCATTCCGTTTCAAGTGTGCTGGATACAGCCTCTTGTACCACTAAGATGCACCCATATATACTTTGCTAGAGCTTAGTTATTGCATATACATAGAGACAGTTCTCTGATACTGTTGCTGATTAGTTTGATTTATACTTACATATGTAATAAGATAAAGGAATAGTTGATCTATACGGCATTATTAATCTAATGTATCTGTCAGAAGAGATAGCACAAAGAGTGAAGTAATAGCCGATAGTTTCTTGGTGTGGAACGGGTCCCCAGATCTGTTACATCAGTCTGGTGGGGTTGCATCTTCATCTAGTAATTGACTAATGGTGTTAGTTCCATATATTTTTTTAGTTGTAGTTATAGAAGTTTTCATTATTTTATTCAGATTTCGAAAGTGTCTGATAGGAGAATTTTCGGTCCTATTCTGCAGGGTTTTTTGTCTGCCCACCCCTGTCCTCCATTAGACAGCGTTCTGACATTAATGACTGTCTGGAAGATAACAGGTTGACAGGAAAGATTATTAGAACTCTGCCATTGCTTTCACATATGCACATTTAAATAGAGAGTTCTTGCAATTTTAGGTTTAGGTCGTTTTTATGTTTAGTATTTGACTGTAAAGGTTTAACTTTGTGTTTCATTATTATGTGTATGTGCAAGTTTGCCTTGAAAGGCCATCCCCGAAATGACCTATACTGTGTCGGGTAGGATGTTAAACTCTACTCACTCACTTTTTGTCTGCAGTTTTTGTAGTATTAACCCTTTTTTATTTAGCATTATCGTGGTGTTTCTTATTCACTTATATGTGCTGCCATTTGGCATAATAGAGAGATTGAACGATTAATGCTTAGTTTTTGTTACCCGTCTCTAGTGCCACTTTTCGTAATCATAATTGTCTACTGTGTGTGCCGCCAGTTGTGCAGTGGAACAGCAAGAACGACGGCCGATTCTCGCCGAGTGCCATTTCCCGAGCAGGTTCATCATCATACGCCTACTGCCGCCTCTACGTCACTTGCTCCGCCGAGCACAACTATCGTGGCATCAAACACCAATGCTGCGAATGTTAACATGGACGCGTCGCAGTTCACCGTCGGACCGTACGACGACTTTGCTGTAAGTACCTGGATTGCATCAGCTCTAGTGACTGGGCAGGCGTAGTATTGGATAGAGTACCTCTGATATTGTCTCGACATGCTTTGTTTACCTGTAAGCATGATGTGACGGATTACTCAACTAACGTAAAATCAGAGCAAAAAACAGTTTACAAAGCTATGTCAGGGCGATATGAGTGACTCATATCACCCCTACATAGCTTTGTAAACTGTTAAAGTTTTTTGCTTTGATTTTTGCTGTTGTTTTTTTGACTTTTGTCAAAATTTTTGGTATTTGATTTTATGACAATAAATTTATTTACTGTTTTCAAAATACCCCTGGGTGGGTAAAGGAAGTTGGTGCAAGGAAAAAATTATGTGTGGTGTAACAGTGTATGCTGCAGCCAATTTTGTCTTTGAATAAGAATGGTTAGTTGCCATGGCAACAGGGGGTCATCGTGGGAGAAATTTAAATGACACCATCGGATAGCCCGGGTCCAAAAATAGAGGGGTAGTTGCAAACAGCATGCAGTTATCTTTTACGGGGACTGAGTTATACTGCTTTGATGTCCCCATAGGTCGTGATACAAATTTTTAAAAATTGGGACATAAAAAAGGGTAATTTTTTAGAATTTCAATTGAAAACATATGTGTCCGGTGTCAGGGTGCTTCGTTTGAGCCATTAGCGGCGTCGGTCGGTTTAACGGGCTGAACCGATTGTAACCAAATTTTACATGTGGGGTTGAGTGATTGATGTGATCACATAAGCCAAGTTTTAGGGAAATCTGTTAAGGGGTTTCGGAGTTACAGGACCCCCCCTAATGCCATTTCCTATACTTAACATTCATCGCCCTTACAACAGTGTCAGCACTACCGTGCTGCACTGCTGCACTGTGATATTATTTGATAATGCAGTCATGTGTGCTCAGATTTTTCTGCTGGTTTGTATAGCAATTTTTGTAATTGTTATTAAAAGCTTGCAAATAGCTACGGGCGGGCTGTCACTTTTTCCTTCCCCACGTGATATTGTAACCCGGGTAGTATACTGATAGAGTTTTTGGTAGCATGCCCGTAATATTAAGTGCCGTGTTTATTTTCGTTTTCAGAGTGGTCTTGACCGTTCCGGTAAACCAAACGTCCGGAGCACGTTGGCGCCAAAACCAAGGGCATTTTTCTAATTCCTGAATTCTGCCGATGCACTTTTTCATGGCTGTTCATCGATGTCAATATTTTATAGGCCAGGACAGTCGGACTGCTTGTCATCATTGTTTGGTTGACTCGCACATTTGCCAGATAACTGATAATGTGACATATGTATGCTGGCCTTTGAGGTGTGGTGACGAGTGAAAGTGGCCGAGTACCGTATAATGGCTGCAGTCAAAGTCCTAGCATTAGCGATTGCTAGTATTGTTATTGGTTACACTTTGATTAAGTGTTAAATTTGCAATACATTGTGCTTGTCTTTAAACAGTGCTACCAAGCTGCTGATTATTGATGAGGTATGCTAAATAAGGCCATGTCTACATACTGCAGTACTTGCAGTATCTTACTTGCGGATCAAAATTTCATAATTAAATTGTATATCAATGGCTACTGCCTTTAGCATTTGGTTTTACTGAATTAGTCTATGTAGTAAAAAACGTATGTTGAAAAATTTGTGCGATACATTTTTGTTATATTTGTATCAGTGGTGATGATGAGTAATTTATTTGACTGATTTTATTACACGACATGTGTAAAGTTAGCTTCAGTGCAATTGTGCAGATTTAAACTGACATTTTATGTTGCAGTGGTCATATTATATGTGCTGATTATTTAAAAAGTTAATTATTATCTTCGTGAAAAATTCATTTAAAATTATTTTTACTAATTAACGATCCCCATCAGTGATGCTTAGAACTAGTTTTTGTGCATGAACATTGTGATTGCAGTCAGTTTGCTAATGTGCTGGTTAATCGGTAAATGGTATAGATAATTAGAATTATAATCACTGCCTATGTGATTTTAAATAAGAACATAATGTTAATATGTGATATGCTGGTCAACATTGTGACCATTTGGCATATGTCACATTTATAAGTGCAGAACATTTCTACCTGTTTCAACAGGAAACAATGTTTTCATGTTTATTGTGTGAATACGTTGTTTTATGCTGAATTTGTGATTTGTGTTTTTTCAGACATTTTGTATCTGCGCTGCTGTGGTATATTTTATCGATGGTTTGTTCGACAAATGCCATGGGTTGTCAATTTTTACGCGCGAACGCAGCTACTGCTTTCAGGGCGTCTTAGCCATTGCAATTCTGTCCGTCCGTCTGTCACACGGGTGGATCAGTCAAAAGCAGTGCAAGCTAGAATCACCAAGTCTTCATTGTCGGCTGCCTGAAAGACTCTAGTTTCAGGAACCGTAAAGCTTTTCCATAAATTCGAAGGGGATCACCCCGAACGAGGGTGCTAAATGAGAGGGGGTGGGCAAAATTTGCGATTTTTGGCCAATAAGTCGCTGTATCTGAGTAACGGTGCGAGATAGGGCCTAGGTTACTATTAATCACTAATAGGAAGTTGTGCACTGGCTCTCGATTGGCGTTGAATACAATGACCTTGAATGCCAAAATAGGGGGTTTTATGGATTTTTGGCGATTTCGGGCTGTGACACAAGTCTATATCATTCACAAGGTGGCACCACGGATAGAGAATTTGGTATTTGTATATTAACTTAGCGTGAACACCACAATTTTCAGCTAAACTACTGAACTGGAACTGCAATAGGCTTTCGCACGTCTCATGAGCATTAGCTCAAATTTCTTGTATGTTTTTATCGCCATTAGCGGCGAATAATAAGTATATTTAAGTGTACATTGAATATGGTTAGGAAAAAATCCCCGAAGCATTTTGCCACTTGTAAAAGCAGAGTAGTTGCTTCCATTATACTGAACCTTTCTGCGTGTTATTTTTGCATACACATTATATTTACTGATGTTGCATTAACTGCTTGTTTTTCCATTTTCATGTATTCCTATTTTCAACAGTGGATAAATCTAAATCTCTATGATGTGCAGATTATCTGATTATTTGCATGAAGATCTTTGTGGTCAAATTTTGGATGATTTGCTCTGTAAATAGCAATAAAGATACTGAAAGCGTACCAATCCTGGTCTTGTGATTCCTTTGTATTACTAATAGCCAGGGCTGTTGCTAGTTTTTTTGGTAGTAGCAGCAATTTCTACTTGCCTGCCATTAAATGCATCAGTATTTTTGCAACAGGACAAGTCATGTAGCTTGCAAAACTACAGGCTGAACAATTTCTTAAAGTTTTAGAAGTACATGGCGTAATATGGAGTAACATTAATAAAATTTGGACGTAGTAGATTAGCAGTAGAGGTAGTAGTAGGATTTATGGCTTGCTTATGCACAGATGAATGTGCACAATTAAACTGCAGTTTGCTAGGTACATTCCAAGATCAAAAACTTCAAAGTTATTTTCATTCATATCTCCAAGCAAGATATACAATACCAAACTGGCTTTGGACTGATCATGCAGAAAGTTTAGCATCAGATATACAGTAGTATTACAAGTGCCACATTAGTGAAAATTAATATTACTTGCGTAAAATTTGTGTTAACTATTGGTACAAGTTCATGATTTTCAGATGTACTGCAACACATAATTTCATCAGCGCAAATATCAGAATGTAAAAATGTACAGGATTACAGTACAATACATCAAACACATTAATTAAAGCAAAAAAGTAACCAAGGAATCTTACTGCATTATAAAGAAATAGTCAAATCAAAAGACGGGCTATGTATTCTAAGATCATGACAGAAAATGGCCATTTTAGAACAACAGTAAATGAAATCTGCAGACAGAGGATATGCCTCGCTGCTTGTCAGGATGCTTTTGAAAGCCGTTCTGTGAAAACTTGTTTAATAAATATACACAAAGGATGATTGGTGCTGGTTGGTAAAACTTCATTTAGCTTCAAGCAGTCAATACATGATTGTGGAATAACGAGTTTTTGCTGTCGCAGTTCATCTAGAATTCTTTGCCTCACGACGTTTGCTTGCTTGGCCCGTCGACTTATTTCAACACTGTCAGTCACTTCTGCTGTAAATGCAGATTAAACAGACATTCAACATGTATGAAACATTTTCAATTTGTGTTTCACCTAATTTGTACATGAAGGAATGAGAGGTACATTAGCATAATTAACTACTGACATACTTTTCCCTAACTCTTAAGCACTAGAAAAACTGACAATAACATTAACAGTAATAAGCTGCAATAATATTTGCCACAAATGCATGCAACACACAACTTGTGCAGACAGTATACTGCTGTTTAGTACTCATTTGACTATGGCTTTCTGTAAGAACTGCTGTAGTAAATGAAAAATCCTGAAAAAGTTCCCAGATACAGATCGTGAAGATAATTGCCACCAAAATCTAATATGTTGCACCTTGGGTCACACCAACTCCAATGAAGTCAACAAAAATTAGTTCATAACTATGACTGACCTTGTGTAGACACAATCTGATGCAGGTTGTTAATTTATAATGTTAGCAAATAATGTAATAACTGATTCCTTGACAGTGTTAATGGTAGAAGAGAGATGTATGGAATAAAACAACACACTTTTAAGCACAGTGACGAAATCTGTCAGTAGCTGGCGGAGGATAAGGTCTGACTGGTGATGTATATTCTTGGAGCAGACTGATCTTGATTCTTGTCTCTCAGTCTTCAAGCCATCAGGAGCTGACATCACTGGGTTTTGCAGGGCTTCTTCTATCAATGCTACCACTTTATCACTGCAACCCAATGCAATCAGATCCTAACTGCACTGTAACTCAGCTAGTGTAGTTTAGAGTCGTCACAGTAGCTGGCAATAACTGCAGTAAAAAAATAATGATGTACTTCAAATTTCAGTTATTCAGTATTGGTTCAATTATCCAAATACTGGAATTTTAAAAAAACTGAACAGCAGCAAGCAGTAAATATTATGCAAAATAATGTATCTCATGTTCTATGTGTGAAAATCACTAAAGTGTCAATTTCTCTAGTGCAGTTTTTGCACCTTTCCATACAACAAACAAACACAATAAGTAAGGCCCATGGTTTTCCGTGCGCCACGGAATAGCATGCCATGCCACGGAATTTTCGTAAATTCCACGGTGCCGTGGAAACGGCAAACTGCCGCAGCATTTTCTGTTTGCGCTATACTCTAGGCAAATTTTGTTGAATATGCTCAACATCTTGTGCATATTTTGACATATTTAGTGCATTTATCGTCATGGAAGTCATTCAGTAATGCAATACATTAGGCCTATTGCTGACTAAATTTTGACAGCATTGTGTACGTTTGTGAAGCAAATCTGTTACAAAATAGCCTTGTTAAACAATTAAGGCACGCCATGGAAGGCTGCCTTTACATGAGCAAAATAGCATCCCAAGGCTCAGACATAAAAACACTAATCAGCATAGAACTAAAAGTAAAATTACGTGAACTAATATATGATGCATCATTAAGTATAGGTCATGCCAATAATCAGTGCAATATGACTGAAAAAATAGTGCCAAACCACTTACGCAATGATTTGATTCTACTGAACATCGGCTATTGTCAAAAACGGCACATTACAGTACAAGCTGCAAATAGATATCGCGATACACTTTCAACTCTATTCAGCAATTTCACCAGCAGAATAATTACAGCGCTTTGATGCACAATTGCCTTGCCTTGCCTTGCCTTCGGGGTGGGCAGGCTCTTACACCTGCCCAGCGCTGAGGCCGTATCAGTTCGGCCCAATGCGCGAACCCAAAAGTAACCACAGGTTACAAGTAACGGATATAAAGCCGTAGACGGCTGTGAAGCTGTAAATAACGGCTGTGAGGCCGTAAGTAAACAGCTATAAAGCCGTAGTCGGCTATAAAGCCGAAACCAGCACAAAAGCACTGGTAACGTGTAGTAAATGTTCTCACGTATTTGGTTAGCTCTTAGTACGCTCCTATCCTCCAGATTGTAGAAATCTTTCGGGTCATCGGAGCAAAGCCCCACCACCACGTCAAGGTGGCTGACCTCGGTGGGGCTGATGCACAATTATTGCGAAAAGAAATCTTACAGGTTTCTTTGGCTTAAATCAGAAGCATGCCACTCAACGGTCCTCGCCTCCCAAAAGTTTTGTGTTGATGGAACATCCATCTTTGATGACATTGATACAATAACATCATCTGGCACGGGGACATCTCTACATGAGTTTCTTTCCAATGCTTCAGTGACTTCCACCGGAAAATAGATTTGTGCATAACCAGTGGAGTCTGTGACATAAAAACTACACAATTAAAACAGATGCAAGAATTTATCTTTTACATATCCATAATCAGACACTGCACAGTCATAGTTACATTATGTTACAAAACAAACTATCCAAAAATTGTACGCGCAACAATCCACTAATACACAAACTGTCTCACGTTGCATTCTGATTTAGTCTTGATAATTACAAAGTTCTGACACCCTGGCATAGTTTAAGAAGTAATTACAAAATGGCAGTTCTGAATGGCAGTCTGCATTCAAAACTGACAAAACTGAATTGAGGAAACTCTAAGAATTAAAACCCTGAACCTAAAATTTAGCAACACTGACATTTTCTGCTTACTCACATTTCCTTGCCAGTTGATAGAGTTGGTATCTCATGCTTGCATAATGCATATTGTCATCAATGACAAGAATACTAGCTTCAGGCCGTTGACTAGTACAAACAGCACCATAAAGTTCTGAGAAAACAGTTGAAATATTATTGTGTACATCAGTTAACACTGCAGAGACATCTTCAACAGTTTCGTGCAGGGATCGACCACAAAGGCGTGCAAGAAAGTCATCTATGCCTCTTAAAATTACTTTTCTGCACAGCTTCCACTCCGATACCTGCAAGTAACAAGTAATTTGAGCAAAGCTCATGTGATGCACGATAGCAGTGGTACTTCCACCTTGGCAATCAGTGTACAGTATGCAATAAAATAATAATCTTAAACGAAAGTCACTCTTGAAATGTGTCTTGCAACCCAAAATCGCAAAAAATTACTAAAAATCCCTGTTTTGGGAGTTCAAGGTCATTCAAGGTCATCGACGTTGACACTGCTAAGAAGCTCATCACTAGTGCTTGTTATCATAAACAGGATGTCTACAACTGTTTACATGCTAGACGAGACAATATCAGTAAAATATCCACTTTTTAGACAGATACCCCTCTTTTATGCTCGCTTGCGCACGCCTCCTTGAACCTAAGAGATCGGGACTTGGACAGCTAAAATCTACGTACAATGCTGAAAATTACATATGCAGGTTGTCTTGGTCTATCTCCAGCCATTTCGTCACAATTCACTGTTGAAATGTGCGCTGCGGCCAAAAATGGCAAAAAATTCAACAAAACCCCTTTTTTTGGGGAGGAGGGGGGTTCAAAATCGTTCAAGATTATCGATGTCAACAAATCTGTATGTCAGCAAGTCTGTACCTATGTGCAACCGTTTTTACACTATAAGAGCCAATAGTGGCAAAATAACATCTTCTTAAGGAGGTACCCCTTGTTGGTGCAGTCGTTCGAGGGGAACACCTTCACCCCAGGGGCACGAAATTTTGTCACTAAAACTAGAGTCTATGGGGCAGCCCACAGTGAAAATTTCATGATTCTAGCTTGCACCATTTTGATACAGATTACAAGTGTGACAGATGGACGAATGGACAGACGGACGCCTAGACGATGGCTAAGACGCACGATGCATTCTGCTATCGCGCATAAAAATTGCAATCAGCGTTCAATTTTGAATTTAAGTTTTTTATCTTTATGTGCACTTTTCTGCCCAGTGAGAGTGACAGCAAGAAAGTAGAACAAAAATTATAAAGTTTATAATATTAAAAAATAAAAAAAATTAATATAAAAATGTCAAGTTAAAAACAGCATCGAACACAAATTATACTAAGTTAAAAGTGACAAAAGTTGTTAGTGCACACAATATAAGCACAGACGAAATACGTGTGTCTGAAATGAACATTACGTTAGTTAATCCGCAATGTGATTACCACGCACTGTTCGCCATCCGCCGACAATGAAGTTTCTACTTCAGAAGGAATCAGTTTGTCATAGTCGATATGAATTACACGATATCGCAATGAAATGGATTTTTGGTCTCTAGCTAGACGGGATTCTTGTGTGGAAGATACATCTGACTGCTGAACATAGTCTGTAAACAACGTCGCAAATGTCGTTTTGCCAGCAGCTGGCAGACCGCAAAGCGTCAGCACGCAAACAGTTGTCATAACACAGCTCTCATATCATCAGAAAAGTTGTCATTATATTTCAACGAAAAGTTTAGTGTTATTTCATCCACAAAGTTTCGATCATCGGAATCACCGGATGTTGAAATCATAACGAAATTGGTTGCATCTAAAGTAGGTGAAAGAAACTATATTTAAGGGGATGTCAGACGAACGACAAAATCGGCCGAAAAAATCGGTGAACCATGACACACGGCCGATAGTTTTGTCTGCTGCTTCATACGTTATCAGCTAGCACAACAGCCGAATGCAGATCGCAAAATAATACTTGCATCACTTTTTTTGCATCTAATGAACGAAAATAATAACAAACACAATAAATAACTAAAATAAATATTCATCTTCCGTTGTAAACAGTCACCATGGCAATTGGCAACATAAACAAAATTTGTTGTCCGATATACGAAAAGTCGGCCGACAAAATCGTCGAAAATAGAACATGCTCTATCTTAGCCGACAAAATCGGACGATTTTTGCATGACACACGACAGATTTTTGTCGGGCGATTTTGTCGGCAGATAAAATAGGCTGATTTTGTCGTTCGTCTGACATCCCCTTTAGATGTAGGAATCCCTGATTAGATGTTTGCCTGGGTATTTTCCGGTTTTTAGTATTAGCAAATAAAATGGCGGCTCCCAGTGGTAAACGTGACACAGCTGGCGATATGGTAGAATTTGAAAAAGAAGAAAACGAAGACGAGGACAACAGCGATCTCTATGACGAAATAGTAGAATCGGACGGTTCCGACACGGATGAGTCTATTTACGGGGTATACAATTAGCTCTTGTTGAATTCGGCCGTCCATTCTTCCTTCCTCAGCACTAGGAAGGAACCTCCCACAGCTCGAATGCCCTCCTCTTTCCCCATTCGTTTGCTTTCTCTTCTCGTCCTCTTCCTTTTTTCTCTCTTTTTTGTCTTCTTTCTCCTTTCGCCATTTTGTCTTCCCTCCCCTTTTCCCTAACCCCCCCTTAAGTAGAAGTAGGACCCCTTGCATCCACCTAGGGGATTTAGGAGAGCGTTGTAAGCTTCTCCAGCGGGGTCTGGTGCAGAGCCCCAGTTAAAATCGAATTGGGTGGATTTTGTGGTAACAAATTTAATTATTTTTCATATAATTAACTGACTATATTTAGTGCTGTTTAAACAATATGGGAAAAGTTTGCTCAGTAGGGTGGGGTTTGACCTTCTCCTCTTTTATTTTTGCCCTGTTTTTCCTTTTTTATACTTGCTATTTTTGTTTCTTTTTCTTTTCCTTTCCTTTGCCTTAAAAGTAGCACCCCTCATATCCAGCAAAGGAGTCTGCGGGAGTGTTTTGCATTCTAGCCTTAAAATGTGACATCTGGTGGCAACAATTTTTAATTATTTTCCTCAGAATTAACTGACCAAATTCAGTGCATGCAGTTTAAATAATAAAGACAAGAAATAGCAGCGGAACAACCTGAGTGAAATGAGCGGAAAATTTTTTGAACTGTTGTATGCAGAATTTACATTAAAAAATTCCAGGGTGGGGTTTGAACCCACTACCTCCATCTCCTCCCCTTTAAATACGGCCCTGTCAATGCTGTACAGGGTGGTCCAAAAAAACGGATACCCAGTTTTATTTTGGGATAACTTCGGTAATTCAGCACCGATTTTAACCATTCTTTCACTGTTACAAGCAGAAATTTATGGCGATCATCCTTTGTTATTCTGCCCATATCAAACGATTTATTCTAAAAGTTATTACTGGTAAACAAAGTAAATAAACACAATATGACGTAACAATGACGTCACAAGGCACTACTGCGAATAAGTAAGTAAGCTTAAGTATTTTATGCTACGAAATTGATATCTTTATGTGTTGCCTGTAGCTTTGACAGTGTTTGTTTTGCTAGGTAATGTGGTCACACAAATTGACACAATAAAGGTGCGGTGGGTGGAAGAACTTCACGTTTACGACGTTACGCGCCATAAATTTCTGTTTGTAACAGTGAAAGAATGGTTAAAATTGGTGCTGAATTACCGAAGTTATCCCAAAAATAAAACTGGGTATCCATTTTTTGGACCACCCTGTAAGTAGGGGGTAAAGTAATCTGCAAGCAACGCGAGCAGAAAAAATTGCAGCTGTTGTATACAGTATTGTCTTATTCTGTGCCATGCATTTCTAGGCAATTTGCCACCAAAAATATTCCTCCCAGTTTTCTATTTTTTGCTCTACCCCAACTTTTTCCATGAGACATTTCTACCTGTCAATGGAGTGGATGCCCTTGGTTGAACTACAGTAGAGCCCATAGTCACTTTAGTGTCAAACATTCTTTTGGTTCAATAGAACAATAAACCTCATTGATTAATAATAATAATAATAACCCCACCGGTGTGGGACTGGTGGCTGAGCAGGCAGCTGCCAGAAAGTCTGCGAAGTATGTGGATTTCACGGCGGCCTGCGTCTTCCAGCTCATTGTGGTGGAGAACCTGTGGCCCATCAGTGCTTCAGCACTGGACTTCATCAATAATCTGGATCACAGAATTACCAACCTTTCCGGTGATGACAGAGAGGCTAAGTTTGTATTTCAGTGTATATGTGTGATGATACAGTATTTTGACTCAGTGCTTTTGCATGATTTGCATGATTGTTATATTGACAAAGTGATATAATTACAAATATTTTGAAAATTTATGATGACTGTTGCATTTCGCAGAAAGTGCAAGTTGATTTCGTTGCCAGGACTGCGGAAGACTTCGATAGTCATGGAATACGAAACCTTTTGCAGCAGGTAGACAGCAGTACTTGTGTGTGCTTGAGTTTATATCTTTTGCTTCTCTGTTTTGACTTACATTCACTGGTTAATTTTTTATTTTTTCTTGTACAAAAATTTTACTTAAAATTTATTTTACTTGAAATTTGGCTCTTTTGCAAAATTTTTGCTGTGTATTTACTGTATTCTGTTTTTTATGCTGCTTTTTGTGGTGGCTTGGTGGCTCAGCGGCTAGGCGTTGGATACAAAACTGAAAGGTCCACGGTTCATTGCCCGGCTAATGCACTACCAAGTAACAGCCTTGGGCAAGTTGTTCACTCCTACCTGCCTGTGTAGGTGCAAGTGTCTAGTGGTTAGTGTCGACTCGTAACTTTCAGGTTGCGGTTCATTTCTCACTGAGTCATTTGCAAGCAACCTTGAGCAAGTTGCTAACCTACTATGTGCTCAGCTCAAGCCAACTCAGCCTCCTACCCTCTGTGGGATGGAAGATGAGTAGTAGCTTACGGGCTACGGAGTGAGGCCTAGTGTGACTGATTGGGGCGATGGTATGTCTACTAGCTGCAAACCGCGGGTCCAATTGTTCGTTCACGCAGACAATGGATGGCCGCATAGTGTGCTGCGGTATTATTAGTTCATGCCAATCAGCTGCCACTTTCAAGATTGTTAAGCGTTTCTGGTCTTGAGTCCGTCTTAAGCACTATAGCAAGTACTGGACTTTACCTTAGGTGATCATATGTATTTCATGTTTTAAAGTTTTATGTTCATCACTTTCCATATCATTTAGAGTAGTCTCCACCACAGTGACTGTTGTGATTGTTTCTGTATGTTACTCGTGTAGCTGTTCCTGAAAGCAAATGTTTCTGTTGCTGACATCACTGACTATATTATATCTCACAACTACATTGGTAGTGTCATAAAGGTTGGTTTCTTCTCTACAGACCACATGTTAACACTTGACATTATGCTTTCATCGTGTGCATTTTGTATTTTGACTAGAATGTTGACATATCATACCTAGTACCGTGAAACCCTAACCACAATCTTAACTATAACCTGAACGTTTGATTTTTAAACTGAAAATTGGCACACCTTGTGAACATTCATACATTTTTCAGTTAGGAGGTCCTATGGTACACCTCTGAATGGACAGGCAAGATGCATACTGAGAGCTATTCAGATGGCTGCATTATAAATAATAAATAGTGCACTGTATTTGTTAACAGCTATTGTTTAACTGCCTAAGCTTGTGCCGTGTTGGTAATGTTAACCATTAGAGATTACATTGATAAGCCAATATCAAATTATTGATCGCCAATCATTTGCTGCTAGGATGTCATGGGAAAGACTGCGCAGACCACTGGCACGTTATTGAGAAATTGGATACAATATATGGGTGGCATACAGGCTCTAATACCCTTTTACTGCTGCTACTGTTAAATCAGCTGTTCCCTTCCCATCATGCCTTTGTCATTGTTGTGGGGTAGCAGATGGAAACTGTCCCAGCAACCACTGTCAAAAGTCAAATAGCCCATTTCTCCCCTCTCTTGACCTCCCATGCTCTCGCTTGCCTTCCCGCTTGGTGTCCGGTACAATAATCGATGTGGATTTTTTGCCATGATACAATCCCTAATAGTCTTACGTCTATCATGGATTGTTGTTGCTAGCAAGCAGAGTTTGCTGAGGAGGAGAATGATGATGATGATGATGATGATGAAGACCAAGAAAGTGTTCTCGGAGTCATCTCAGTCATCAACTTGACACACAACAAAGTAATGTTTCATGTTTGTGCATGATGTTCACAAAGTGACCACTTGTCTGGAAAATAGGGCAGTCTTGGGAAATTTTACAGCTGTCAGGGAAATTTCACAGATTTCAGTCAAAATCACGGGAACGTCAGGGAAAAGTCTTATCAAGGAAAATTGACCAAAAGCTTTCCTTAAAATTTTGTAAATAGGCTCTATATTATCACTCACTTAGTACTTTGTGCTAATTATTTTATGCTATTTATTGCTGAATTTTTGTTTACTTGTGTTTTAGTTTTTAATATTTATATCTCAGTTATATTTTATACGATGTTTCATAAAAAGGACCCCTATTTGTTTTTTTTCGTAATTCACTCAATTGATGATCAATTTCTGCAAAATTTTACCAGTTGTAGCTGAAGAAATACTAATTAAAAATATTTAAACAAAATATGGCAGTTGATTAAATATTCTTTGCTAGTCGTGATGTAATGCTGACGTCATAATGTGTCGTGAATACAAGCTTGCTTGTATCAACTGGTGCTGTCAGTTGCTACCCTGCTTTGATGGTGAACTTAATCTGCTTCGCTAATGAAAAATGTTTATCGTGTCGGCACTGAGCAACATGAGGACATGAAATCAGGCATCTTACGATCCTAAAACGCAACCATTTAGCAAGCTCGGTGTGCTAGTGCTCTGTCTTGCTCGAACGTGCAAAAGTCTCGCACATAAATGCGATCGCTTTGCACATTTTTTGTAACTGCAACTGTAAAACTTCAAAAATTTGTCATCAATAAACCAGATTTTTCACTATCGGAGCAGAGTAGCAACTGACAGCACCAGTTGAGACTAGCAAGCTTGTACCCGTGACATATATGAAGTCAGTGTTACATCACGACCAACAAAGAATATTTAATCAACTCCATATTTTGTTGTAATATTTTGAATTAGTATTTCTTCAGCTGCAACTGGTAAAAATTTTGTGTAAATTGGTCATCGTTTGAGTGAACTATGAGAGAAAGAAAAGGGGTCCTTTTTATAAAACACCATGCAGATTGTACTAAGGTTATGTTATTCTAGTTGGGTACTGGTTAAAATGGCCAAGAGTGCCACAGATTGTCAGTGAATCGAGAGGGAATTTGATAGTGTCTGGAGAGTGGTCACACTGTGTTCGGTGACTGTTGATGTCAGTGCTTGCCACATTTGTTGGCTTTGATGTGTCCGCTTGAGAATGCGGGATCTTGCTTGGTGCTTCTGTGCTTTGAATGATGGTTTTTGATATGATAGAATATTATGCGAACTTCAGTAGCAGTTCTGATCCTGTTGGTATCACCAGCTGGTCGTTTGAGTTGATGGATGTCATGCTATAATGTTGAGCTATAATCACTGATTATAAATGGTGTTTTCATGTGTATAATGTGTGAGCTTAAGTGTATGTAGTTGTTTTTTTTTGAGAATGCTGACAAATATCATTTCATATGCTCTGGTATTACTGAATTCACTAGGAACTGCAGAAAAGACAACGTGTATTTTTTTGTGAATTCATTTATGTTAGATTATAGTAACTTGAGTTTCATATGTACTTCTGTGCAGCAGTCAGTGATTACTGGTGAGTGCAATCCCGGGATCTCGAATCCTGGCTGTTCTCACTAATCTCGAATCCTGGGATTGGCAACATCTCAATCCTGGGATTTCAGGATTACAAAAATTCGTTAAAATTGTACTTTTTTGAGTGCCAACTGATACAAATAACAATTCTAGCCATCTAATGAATAAAATATATCGCATGCACACTAGAGTCCTTGCTGTGCGTTGTACTGTAATGTGTATTTTGTCAGTCATAGTCACTCCCAAACATCTTTTGTAACTAGGAGCCTACTACATTCTATGCTTGAAATAAGTCTGTTGGTGATAGTATATACCAAAATATCGACCAATCTGTAAGCCTAATCTCAAAAACAGAATCCTGGGATTACAGGTCATCATCATCATATATTCGTTTAATGTAAAGTTGACAAGCGCAACTTTTAACAACGCAGCCACAAGATACATAATAAATCTAAATCTAAACTAGAAATTTGGGGTTTCTTAATCTTGGATCCTGCGATTGAGAATTCAATCCCTGGGATTGCAGTCACTAGTGGTTACTGTTGGCTTATTTGTTGTGGTCAGGGTCTGGACTTTGTGAAGCAGTTAACGTCGATGCTGCGGAAACACTGTGAGATGTGCGCGCCAGCGCTGCTCGACAAGTTTGATAATATTATCAACGACGAAGATCTTCACGTTGGATTAATTGTCAACGAGCGCATCATCAACATTCCTCCACAGATATCTCCACCATCGTTTGATGCACTGAGGTATGCTTGTGAATTTAACAGTTGACCACACACCTCTATTTATTTAGCCCTTAGTCGTGCATCACTTTACACTGTGAGACCATGGATACAGGGCTGGGGCATCACGTGATGTGCCTGTCTGCCAATGTCTGGTTCAGTGTTTTTCAACCATTTTGCTGCCGCGGAACCCTACACAAACGTGAAGGTCACTCACAGAACCCCATGCAGTGATCCGTGAGTCCAGCGACAGACGCGAGGATGAAGCTATAGGGTGTCTTCGGACTCATTTCCCTAGCAGGGCACTGAGGGCAGAGCCGTCATGAGGACGACAAAGCAGACAAAGATGACCAATATGAAATTTTAACGCATTAGTAGGCAGCAGTATGTTGTTGTGTTTAAATAAACATGATGGGCGAGGCAGTCGTTGATGGCAGCTTAGCCCCACCGCCGACATAAAAAATTTATCACTTGGACGCCCTCGGAAAAGACAGGCCTACTTGTCTTTTTTAAAATTTTCTTTAGCTGAGTTTTTAAAACAAGAAGTTTGAGTTAATGCTCACGAGATGTCTATTGCAGTTTCTGTTCGTAAACTGTCAGTCTATCTCCAGCCATTGTCACAATTCATTCTTGGAGTGTGCGCTGCAACGAAGATCACAAAAATTTATAAAAACCCCTCATTTTGAAAGTTTTGGGTTTCCCAAAGCCATCGATGTTGATACGACTGAGAAGCTCGTCACTAGTGCTTGTTGTGATAGGCAGCATGCCCATGCCTATCTGCAGCTGTTTTCATGAAAGACTGGCCAACAACAGTATAACAACGACTTTTGCTGGGGTACCGCTCTTTGATGCTCTCATGCCCTATTTCCTTGAACCTAGAAAATTGACACTTGGACCGTTGAAATCTACGTTCAATCCTGAAAATTTTGTATGCAGCTTGTCCGTATCTGTCTCGATTGGTTTCGGTGCAATTCACTCTTGAAATGTGTCTCACAGCCCGAAATCACCAAAAAATTTATAAAAACCCCTATTTTAGCGTTCAAGGTCATCCAAGGTCATTGAATTCGGTGGCAATCGAGAGCCAGTGTACGACTTCTTATTAGTGATTAATAGTAGCCTAGGCCCTATCTTGCACCATTATTGAGATACAGCGACTTATTGGCTAAAAATCGCAAATTTTTCCCACCCCCCTTTCATTTACGCCCACGTTCGAGGTGACCCCATTCGAATTTGCGGTTCCTGAAACTAGAGTCTTTCAGGCAGCCGACGGTAATGATTTGGCGATTTTAGCTTGCACCGTAGCTGCTTTCGTGCTTTCGCGCTTAAAAATTGAATTAACTAAATAAATAGCCAAACGATTTTGTAAACATAAGCCTAATCAATACGTTTTTTCTTTTCTTTTTCTTCATTTTCGATAATGCCTTCCGATAATGTCGTGCGTAGGAAGCTTACATTATAATATAGGCCTAAAATGTAAATAATAGTACTAACAGCAAAAATGATTCAACACATTAAGTCTATGCAAAAAAGATGCATATAAACGCAATTTCAAAAACAAGAAATCTGAGCTAATGCTGATGAGATGCGCGAGAGCCTATAGCAGTTCCTGTTCGCAGGTAATCTTGGTCTAACTCCATCCATTTCGTCGGAATTCGCTCTTTAGCAGCCAAAAATCGCCAAAAAATAAAAAAAACTTTAGAGTTCAAGGTCAATCAAGGTCATCAATGTTGACAATCCTAAGAAGCCTGTCGATAGTGCTCGTTATGTTAAGCAGCATGTCTGTGCCTATCTGCAACCATTTTCACGTTAGACAAGCCAGCAGTGGATAAATAACCACTTTTTAAGAGGGGAACCCCTATTCAACACCTGCGTGTGCAGGCCTAGTTGAACCTAGATGGTCCGGACTTAAATTGCTAAAATCTACATTCAATGCTGAAAATTTCATATGGAGGTTCTCTTGGTCTATCTCCAGCCATTTTGGTGCAATTCACTTTGAAGTGCATGTTGCAGCCCAAAATCGCAAAAAATTCACTAAAATCCCCTATTTTGGGGGTTTGAGGTCATTCAAGGTTATCGATGTTGACATTTCTAAGAAGCTCGTTGCCAGTGCTTCCAGTGCTTGTTATGATAAGCGGCATATCTGTGCCTATCTGCAACCATTTTCACATTAGAAGAGCCAATAACGGTGGAATAATGCTTTTTAAGGGGGGTGCCTCTTTTTCTCCCCCTCATTCGAGGGGACTTCTTTCACCCAGTGGCATGAAATTTTGTTCACACAATACTAGAGACTCTAAGCTGTCATGTGGTGAAAACCAGAAGTTTCTATCTCACCTGGGCTCCGATTGGTACCGGGTTGTGACAGACACCAAGACAGAATTACCATAGCTGTATGCTAGCTCTCACGTGTAAAAATTGGTGCTGAGTATTTCTACCATATTGTCTGGTGTGATTTTGCAATTTTACTGCCCAGCTGCAGAATTCTTGGCAGATGCTCGCGGAACCCTTGGGTTTCACGGAACCCTGGTTGAAAATCACTGGTCTGGTTGATGGTACTCATTGCACCACAGAGAGATGGACATTGAACAGGCCGAGTTGGCCTTGGTGGATGGTTAGATGCCATAATGGCTAATTGTCCCACAAAACTGTCTAATTGCTTGATCTACGAGGGTCATTCTCTAAATAAGTTTACAAAATGTCACTATTCTATTAGTTTTTAGAATAGAAAAATTTGAAATATACGTTTTGTAGAGAATTTAATACTGAACATACGTGGAAGTTTTTTTGATGATGACGTCGTTATTATGACGACATCTGCTAATAGAACACAGTGTATTTGTGTATTATTTTTCCCACCAGTAATGTATCATGACTTAAAAGTGACAAGAAGCACAAAAAGTAAAAAAATAAACTTAACAAGTTAATGTCACCTCATTAAATGCTAAACAGTAAACATTATTGCTTCATTTTTCAACTTATTGTCCAAGTTTGTTCAAACATTTGTCTCATTTGTCAGCAAACTTCTGAATGCCCGATGCAAAGAACGATTTTGGCTTATGTCGAAGCCACTAACGAGTGACTGATTGCACCTCGGTACGTTGATTTTCTGCCCATCTAGCATTTCCTTACCACGAACGTGTACTGTTCGCATTGTAAAACACTTGTCGCCACATACTGGATGCATTTCAAAGTGAATCTGATTTGCATTAAGTCTTTTTTGCCCACAAAACAAACCTAATAACACACTGTTCATTATGGGACAATTTCACTGGCAACGTTGCTTTATTTGATACTTGTCAATGACGTCATCGTAACAAAATTCGCATCTGGTACTCAGAATTAAATTTCCTACAAATCGTATATTTCGGGTTTTTACTATTTTAAGCATTAATGGAATGGCACCATTTTATAAACTTATTTATGGAACGACCCTCATACATAAAACATGCAGGTTCTGCTTTTTTATGTCACACCACAAGTGGCAAGATCTTTGGTAGTCAATTGTTGACAGTTTCCGTGTATCTGACGTTAAGTTGTATCGCTTGCAGTGCATGCAGTGGTAATAATTTACTCGTTTCAGCAAAGAGATGGAGAAAGCAAAAGCAAAGAAAATGAAGTACGATTTCAGCTATTATCTTCTCATCTCGAAAACCTATCGGCTCGGTGCGTTGCCGAAGAAAGGCAAGAAAAGGAACAAAAGTGCACAGCCTGGTATTCTGACATTCGTTAATGCAGAGGAAGAACTATTTTTCAAGGTGAGCTGTACAATCTGTCCGCAACATGGTGCTGTGTGTGCATTAGGAAAAAATCTATAGTACATAATTTTATTATTTCCGCTAACTGAACATATGTAGTGAACGAAGGAGATGATACGTTCACTCATTTTGTCATTCTGTCTTGAGGGGTGGGAGAAAAGGGGGTGGAAAGGAAACGGAGGGAACAAAATGGGGATGGGAAAGGGAGGAAGGGAGGCGAGGCCCCCCTAGTTCACATTTCTGGCTTCGCCACTGATTGAGTGAATGACTGATTGATGTATAATTTGGCAGGCTGCAGACCTGAGCTTCCAGTACTCGGTAAAGGAGGAACGTGACACAGGAGTCGATGGGCAGTGGGACCAACACTCCTCCGAACTTGAGCCAACTAGAACAATCAGCATTGTATCGGCCAACCGACTGCCAACCATCTTAGCCGAAATGTCTCAGCTCTACGCCGTTACCAATTCATAGAATCGCCCATTCAGGGCAGGGTTGCAAAAAACGTTTTTTTAAAAAACCCTGCTCGGTGGGTTGTTGCTTTACTGGTTTTTTTGGCCAACCGACTGCCCACGATCTTAGCTGAAATGTCTCAACTCTACGCCACTGCCAGCTCATAGAATCACCCATCTAGGACAGGGTTGCAAAAAGCTTGTTTTTCTGCCCAAACTTGTTTTTTAAAACCCTAGCTCAGTGGGTTTTGGGTTTTGTTCAGTTTTGCATTTGTTGAGTGTTTTATGTTTTTGCAAAAATGTCCGACTTGATGGGTTTTGGGATTTGATTTTTACAGGTTTTCAGTTGGTTGATTCACATGAGCTTCTAGTTTCTCACAGCTGAAATATACCAATATTTGCAGGGCGACCACGTCCCTGCTCAACAGGCCCGTCGACAGGGGGAGATGGGGGTATGTTTCCCCAGGCCCTGCAACATTCGGGGGCCCTGCCATCGCTCAGATATATAAAATAGATCAGATTGCGCCGTTTAAAAAGAATTCAAAAATTTTCTCCCCAGAGGTGTCCGCAAGAATGTTTCCCTAAGCCCCGCTGTGGCTCTCAACGGGCCTGCTGTGAAATACCCTCAACTTTTCCCCTGATAGCTGTTCAGTTCTCTTCAGGATGTAAATTCCCGATTTTCACCAAAGGCAAGCTTTCACCCTGCTCATTTTATTTACCATCTTGAAGTATCTGCTGCTTCCCGGGATGTGGCCGGTGCAGTCCTGTTATTAGTTCTAAGATTTCAGTCTCGGTTGGTGGGTCTTGCATCTGAAGGCTACTAATTGAACTGCTAACGGATCCTACATCTGTGCATCGGTTTCATGAACGTATATTGTTTTGGTCTGGAATCGTTGGTCCTGTTTTCGTCGGTCTTGTTTTCGGTGTCAAGATTTTAATCTCATCAACACCACAGCCTGTGTCTGTAGGCTATGTGGGACCTTGGTGATTGTTAAGGTGAGTACAGAGCGACGTAATTGAACTGAACTGAACTGACATGGTTTAGTTTTTGACAAACTGACCAATGGACAAGCAGTGATGCATTACAGAGGCACCATCTATGTTCTAACTGCATCAGTGACTACATGACTATGCGCACATAACGATGTGCACGTAGGCGTCATCCAATGACCAGTGGGCTGGCCCTGAATCCCTGATTGCTTATTGGTCAGTTCATCAAACACTGAACTGTATCAGTTCAGTTACTTACGTTGCTCTGTACACTTATACTTTTACTTTGCGTCGTTGTGGCCCATGACACTTGGTTTCCAATTCATATTATGACAATTTTCCTCACTGTGATGACTGTATGCCGTTTTCTTTCTCGATGTGTAAACGTGATGTGTGTGTATTATAATAACTTGGTTAGCTTACTGAACAGCGATTCTGTCTCCTATTATACTGCAGTCAGCCATTCAAACGTCGAGTCAGTATTGTTAATTTTTGGTACCTGTTATTCTGTTGTTTTTCACATGTCAGCAGATAAACGTTTACGCAGTGGAAGATAATTTTAATATAAAATAATACTGCAGATGTGTATAGTAAGATATGTAGCAGGTAAATTTCATGATATGAGCAGTCAGTAGTGAAACTGAAATTACTAAATACAACTACGTGCAGTTTGTAATACCGGTAGACAATGTTTTCATTTATGACAGACTAAAACAGACACATACACTTGTGATGCTGTTATATACCGACAAATTTTAAAGTTAATTGCGCCCTGGTGACTGCGCACGAAATTTCATTTCCTGACCTTTCTGATAAGGTAAGTTACCTGGTATGCATAAGTCATCTTTCCGGAAGCCAAGTACAGAACTAGGGAATCGAAATGGAATATTTTCTCTGAAATAAACTTCAACTCTGATATAAATATTGATTTACAGTTTCATGCAAGTTTCTTGACATTACTTGTATTTTATTTTCCTAATTTTTCCCGTATTTCCGAAACGTTGTCGCCCAGATAACACAGGCCCCACACCATCAGAGTGAAAGCGGATTACAGCATGTAAAAGCTGACAGACAGTAGGCAGATCTACTGTTAGCGAGAAACGTTGTCAAAACAAACAGCATGATACGGATTGCACAGAATAATGAACTTCGTAGTGGGCAGTGCTTAGGAGCGTGGTAGCACCATGGAGAACGTGACGTACAGAGGTGGAGTCAGATAGTCCCATGACACGACCTAAAACACAAGCAAGTTAACGCACGTACATAGCGACTGAATTGAACTGAAATGGCATGGTTTAGTTTTTAACGAACTGACCAATGGGCAAGCAGTAATGCGTTACGGTAGGCACTGTCTAACGGCGTCAGTGTATACGTGAATACGCCGAGGTACAGGTGTACGCGTCAACCAATGACCAATAGGTTCGCCGTGCTTGCCTATTTGTCAGTACGTTGAAAACTAAACTGTGCCAGTTCAGTTAAGTTACGTCGCTCTGTACGCGCCTCTACATAAACACACAGGGCAATGCAAACAGCTACGCGTGAAGTAGGCTACTTGGAAACCACTTTCACTGTTCTTTGTGCCCCTGCACAACAGTGAATAAAAACTCGTTAAAAGCTGGATCTAATGACCTCCAAATTAAAAAAGAACTCGACTTATTGCCATGGCAATGCTCGAGAGGCACGCAACGGCAGCTCATTCTGGATCCTTTTCTAGGTTACTGGGTCGTCATGTTGAGTACACCCAAAAGGCCAACTATAAAAGTGAAAGCAAAGAATGAAAGAACAAAACTGTGGCATTAGTAAAGGTAAAGTGGTGTATTATGCTCTTATTAGCAAACTCATCGCATAGCGTCACCTGCCATATGGGATCACACAGTGTTACCTGCCACTTGATACAGGTGAAGGCACCCCGCCTTAACCCCAAGCAGCCTGCAGCCGGAACTCGATTTACCTACCCCGCACGGATGGAAGCTGAGTTGACTTTGGTGTTGGTTATATGCCGAGTATGATTTAGACCTACTTGTCTGCATCCAAGTATGTAAGTCGGTAACCACTCGATATCGACCCGATCGGGAGTCGTGCGCACAACCTCTCGATCGTAAGTCCGACACCCTACTGTTACACCACCAAACCACGTGTTTTTGAGTGTTTTGATCAGGCGTGCGTGGCATTCAGTTTACCTCGCTGGTGTTGGAGTCCGCGTTCAGCATGAAGGTTTGGACCAGCACGCCCGAGTCGCTGAAGACGACGCGGCCACTGTCCGACCACTGGGTGTGGACGCTGATACGATATCGGACAACTCGCACCTGACGCAGCGAGAACACCTGCGACTCAGTCTCGTGTGCTGACATTACCGAGTTGACCGGTTTCAGCCTCTATATAACGTGACGTTTACACGCCCACACACGTGTATACACGGTACTTCATTAAAAAGGACCCCTTTTTGTTTTTTTTCACAAATCACTCAAATCAATTTGCACATTATTTTTACCAGTTGTAGCTGAAGAAATAGTAATTCAAAATATTTCAACAAAATATGGCAGTTGATTAAATATTCTTTGCTAGTCATGATGTAACGCTGACATCATAATGTGTCACGGGTACAAACAAGCTTGCTAGTCTCAACTGGTGCTGTTAGTTGTTACTCTGTTCTGATGGTGAAAAATCTGGTTCCTTCATGGCAAATTCTTAAAGTTTTACAGTTGCAGCCACAAAAACATGCTAAGCAATCACATTTAGGCCTACGTGTCTGTGGGGATAGTTGGACTTTAACATGTTCGAGCAAGACAGTGCACTAGCACACCGAGCTTGCAAAATGGTGTTTTTGGATTGCGAGATGCCTGACTTCATGCCCCCATGTTGCTTAAAGTTGACACAATTAATATTCTTCATCAGTGAACCAGATTGAGTTTGCCATCGAAGCAGGGTATCAAATGACAGCACCAGTTGAGACTAGCAAACAATTGTACTCACGACACATTATGATGTCAGCGTTACGTCACGACTAGCAAAGAATATTTAATCAACTGCCAGATTTCGTTCCAATATTTCGAATTAGTATTTCTGCATCTACAACTGGTAAAAATTTTGTGTAAATTGATCATCGTTTGAGTGAATTATAAAAAAACAAAAAGGGGTCTTTTTATGAAACACCGTGTATATGTTTCAACATGCGAGTGTAAAGAGGCATGATCAATAGATAGGCCTGCACTGTAGCTCATGTTGAAACGTACTTCTTTCATGACTGTGATCGACGGTGAGTTCTGCCTGAGAACAGGTGCTCGGTGCTGTCAGAGGCTTCTATCCCACAGATCTAGAATCGAAATCGGGCTCAAATCCCTCACTTACCTTTCCTTCCACCATCTTTCCCGCCTTATTTTTTCTCTCCACTCTCATTCCCTATTTTTACCCTCTTCCTTTTTTCTTCGCTATCTTTTCCTTTCTCTTTCTTCCAGACCCGAGCCACTATTTCGGTCGTTACACTTGAGTGGAGCGAGATTATGGCCAGTTATAATTATAACACTCCAGACACTGCAGTGAGAGATAGGCAACAAAAGTAGGTCATGTGGTGATATAGTAGGCCTATGCGGCCATACGCCCGACCTTTGCCTTATGAGTTGGAAATTGGTGGCACATCTATGTGACCTAATATTCCTGCCCTATCAAACATTCACGCCAGTTGTGGTTTACCTGCACATTTTTTCAGAGTTGAGCCCGTATTGGACAGATAGAATAGCAATACTTGTAATACGGCCTTTTAGGACGGCCACGTCACCTATAAAACAGTTGCAAAAGTGTTTTATTTTACATGCAACCATGACCTAAGTTGGGAAGGGATAAGGTTTGGAGTTTATGTGACCAGGGTCTAGAAATTATCCCCACTGTTACTGCATTTGATTTTTTTAAGTGGTCAACTTTCCACAGTTTTTTTTACAATAGACTGTCTACAGCATCCCTAAAGTTAACGTTGGAAAGCTATTTAAGCGTAGAACGTTTTTATGCCAGATGCCCCGATCCCCTCCTGCAGTGCTAATACAACATCACCGAAAGCACAAGGTCAGTGTAGGCTATAGAGGAGGGGGCAATTAACTTGAGACATCAAAAACGAGTCACAAAATTCCGACTACAAGACCTGAATGAAGAAGTTATATTTTCCCTCCTTCGTCGGATCTTGGCGGGCAGTCAGCAGGAACGGAAATCCAAACAACGAGACCGTTTGTGACTTCTCGGTCAAATCCTGTCACATGACAAAACTGATACAATAGCCAAGGTGCGGAGGTGCGGATGCATCAAATGAACAACGGACAATACTATAACATTTCTACTACCGGTGCTGCGTTTTGATTGCAGAAACACGCATTATGCGGTGTTGTACTTGCATTTCATGCCTTATTTGTACGGCGTTGGGCTTAAGGCGCGTACAGAGCGACGTGACTGAACTGAACTGACATGATTCAGTTTATGACGATCTGACCAATAGGGCAAGCAGTAATGCATTACAGTAGGTACCGTCTAACAGCGTCGTTGACCTACGTGACTACGCTCACGTGCGCGTGAACCAATGACCATCTGGCTCGTTCTGTTCGCCCATTGGCCAGTTCGTCAAAAACTAAATTGCGTCAGTTCAGTTCAGTTCAGTTTAGTTAGCTCGCTCTGTACGCGCCTTCAATGGTATCATCATGTTGACTTCAATCAAAGCAGGTGATTTATTCTAAGCCGTATTAGTAATTTCTCTCTCTCCTCTCCTCCTTCAATCTCAGGCAACATGTAACTTTTCCCACTCATAATCACAATCACATTCTTGACCTTGTTATTACCTCTTCGGACACTTCTCTTGCACCATCTCTCTCTG
>Ga0209367_1000642_pt1 | contig 37115 bp, 20 predicted proteins | sample WorMetLIZISLAND2_FD_187412 | JGI IMG/M metagenome (GOLD analysis project Ga0209367, IMG submission 187412) | Marine gutless worms symbiont microbial communities from Max Planck institute for Marine Microbiology, Germany - Olavius geniculatus... ...
CCCCCTAGGGGCCGAAATATGGTCTTCCGAAATGTGCACTTTCGGTGGGTACGATTCCACATCTAGATCTCCAAGGTTACTGGACCAAACTTCACCGGACTTGTTTCGCCCCTGAAATTTTTTTGGGGTGTGTCCCCCAAAATTTTGGACCGGCATTATAAAATAGGGCCTAGTACTGACCATCTTGCAAAATTTCACGCCGGTCGGCCCACGCATCTCGGAGATCTCGCGTTGTAAAAAATAAAAAAACATCTGGGCTAAAACATAAGTCCGCTCCGCAAGCTATCGCTTACGGGCGGACTAATAAACCATCACTTATAAAAATGCCATCTTTAACTTAGGCTTTTTGACGCACAATATACTAAACACACCGACCGATTTATAGGAAAGAGGCATAATGCAAAGTAGCTCACCCAAAAAATTTAAAAAATGACTGCCCCCAACCCGCTATGACACCCCATGGTTGTCTGAGCATCGATGAGGTTATCCATCTGCGACTCCGATGTGCCAATAGCTATTACGCCGTGGCAGAAAATGGTCAATACGAAATGCTGCAAAGATTCACAGGAGACTTCGTTCAATATCAATATCGTTACACTGTATATCTATAGACACTGCAGCTTCAGCGGACAGTCGGGGGAGCACCATAATCGTACATATTGACAGTGGATATATTCGACTGGACAATGAGAAATGGGGATGTGCCATAATGGCGTTTCGACAGCTTCTTGCTATATAGAGCTAGACAGATAATAAATAATCGATTCAAGGAATAGACAGATATTGTAAGCACAATAGCTACTCGTGTCTACATCGGGCAATAAATTGCTAAACAACAGAGACTAAGTTAATACGATTAAGAAATAAATTCAAGCCATAAACCTACATTCAACGGCCTAAATCGCATTACTAAAATTCGAGTGTTCATATTTTAAAAATCACGGGCTATCTCTGGCAATAATGCCACAACTGTCATTTCACGACGCTGTTCTTATTACGGACATGTGCATATATTAGACGAAAATAAACCAGTCATATCAGTCAGTCAATTCTTGCTATTCGTTATAACTTGAACTAAATATTTCACTAAACGATTAAACTCGCGAATCGCCCACCACTAGTTCTGATATTCCTCATGATACTCTTATTATCGAATGATCTATTATAATCTTCGCTGGTTGCATCGACCGGACGGCAGTAGCCTAGAAAGACAGACAGGGGGGCTTTATATAGCTTAACCTACATATATAGTATAATAGTATTATTAGTATATACCATAAGCCTGCAGGTCTCCCCATAGTCCCTATTAGTTTCATGTCCTCATGCAGTTTTTCAAACGCTAAAAAGCTTTGCACACGCAACGCAAGAAAAACGTCCCGTCGTGAAAACGACTCCATCATTCCTTGGCCTCCGCACAACGTCTGTATTTTCTCGGTCCTGCCACTTACTTACTTACTTCTAATGAAGGTTGGTAGTCAGACGTATATGCCTATACGAACAAGTAGGAGGCCCCTGGGGTCGGCGCGTGCTCACAAGCGGCCTTTATGCAGTCATCTCCGGGGACCACCAGCGTCGATACGATACATAACCCATGTTCCCTCGGCGCATCAAAAGACAGAAAGAAACCGACGTGCACAAGCCATTCGCGGCTCAGCAACACTGCCGCATGTGACTGGCCTTAAATGATCTGCGATATTTCACTGCCGAATATATGCACGATCACGCATACAGAGCTTCGTTCATTCTATACAAGAATCATCCTATAGGGCCTAGGTCTAAGCGGCACTAACACCCCGTTTACACGATGAAGCAAACATGAAGCAAACTTAGAGCACACGTCGTGCACGTGTATTTTGAATACGTTTGCTTCATGTACGGTTCCTCGTGTAAACGGGGTATAAGTGGTCTCGAATGGTACAATATCGCAGTCGTATAGCTTTCTGGTTGCGGCTTTCTGCATGGTTAAAGCTCAAATCTCACCGTGAGAAATTTGCAAACACACCTCCAGCGAATTGCTAATCTCTGCGCTGAACTCAACTCAGCCTCCTGACCTCATGAGAAAGGAAAACGTGTATGCTAGTAGCTGACGGCGTAAGGTGAAAGAGCAGTGTGGCTGGTTGGAGCGGTGGTATGGTATGATTGCGTGCTGCACCATAGGTTCAATTATTTTCTGACGATTTCGCTAAAGGCGGCTTAAAACCAACATGTTTCAAAACTCTCTCCGCCATAGAGCGTCGAAAACTCTTTACGGAAACGCAGCATAAATGATCGATTTTAACATGAGCCGAGAGGGGCTGAGACATGCATCAAAAGAATTGAACTTTTTGTTGTCATCGGCGGTTTAACAGATGCGCGTGACGTGCCTGGAACCAAAACGGCAACCGACCGGAAGTCGTGACAGACCGACACACACGGACGTACAGCTGCAGCTGCTGGACATGCGCAGTCTCAGTCCAGCGTCCGTGTCGGAAGTGTCTAGCGCGCATGCGTGTCGTGGGAACCGCGCAAACTGACGTTCAAGTCGTGCTGGGTGCGGCTTCCGCCACTGAAGGTCAAAAGGTAACAGTTGTCTGGAGCTGGCAGAAAGTCAGCGTAGCTATAGCCAGTGACCCTCAAACGTACCGACAATAGCGCGATTCCTTCCTGGACGGAACTGCAGAAATCGCTGGGAGCGGAACGTCTGTAATTATATAACAGGCGAAAACAGCGCTGAACTTGAGTTCACGTGAGTCCACTTCCCAAACTGTCCTAAAGCGATTTCTCTTCCGTCCATCGTTCATTTAGTACAAACAAAGCTTAACAGTGTGTCTTCAGTATAGGCCTACAAATTCAGTACAAAAACTGAATAGGCTAATAAATCAAAGAATTTCATGCACACTTAATTTAAAAAGCTAAAGAAAACAGAATCAGCGAATTAACTGAAACTGCTTGAAAAAAATTCACAGATCTCAAACCTTCGCCAGCGGTCGCCTGCTTAACTACAAGTGACGAAATCATGAAATACGCCCCTATTACGTGAACATCGACATTATTATCTTACCACTTCAGATACAGATCGCTCTACCACCCGGAAAATGCAATCTATGGATTACAGCAATGGACATATCTATCCCTGAATTTACTGCAAACGTTTGAGCATTCTTTCCGGAGGCTACATTTATTCAACCCCTTCACCCCTTCCGCAAGAAGCAGATAACACGTTGAATTTAGCAACTGGGGACAAATAGAGCTTTCTTGGCGGAAGGTATAACGCTGCTGGTCATCACGCGGTATATAGGCCTAATACAGACTAGACGGCGTCTATATGCCGTGTATATGTAAACCTGCGGCGCGGGTGACATATTGTGTCGTACTGTCATGGACCGCACGGAACTTGGAGCATTGCCTGCAGTCATCGGTCACTATTACACTGGACACGTCGCAGACGAGGCGGCGCTGCTGCTGCTGCTGCTGCTGCTGCAGCTGGAAATAAACTCGCACTGCAAGCAATCGAACGCCTCGTCCCAGCATGCATTGCGACCACAGGTGCAACGCTGTGTCAGTGCAAACTGTGGTTGGGCGCAAACTAGTGAAGGAATGAAAATCTTTATTCACCATCATTGGTAGCACAACAAAATAATTAAAGAAAAAAAATAAAAATAAACACATAAAATAATACGAAAAAATCAGTCACATGACCACAAGCAACAGAGTTTTAACTACCTAAGCTTACTGTAATAATAGAAACACAATAAAAACAAGGAATACAAAATAATGACGTATAGAAATCTCGAATCCCAACATTCGAATTTGCGTATAAATTTATGAACACGTTTAGGAATTATGACACTTGGTAATTAAAAAAAATAGCATTGACAAGCTTTTATAATTTCAATGATACTGGTATTAAAAAGCTTCACAAAGAAGCGGTTGACAACAAAATCAAGCGACGAGATCTGAGATTTCACAAGTGGACAAACTTCTAGTCCGTACAAAAAAACAGGCAAGCATTTAGACTTAAACAGACGTAACGTGACCTCCTCGGACGCAACTCCACCGACTTTAGCAAATACGGCATTGGCAGCTCGGTAAAAAGAGCGCTTTGCATGTTTTAATGAGCATTTGAAAGTTCTTGACTGAGTGACATAGACGCCGAGATAACGCATTTCAGTTACCCATGCGATAACTTGACCACTAGCGCTAACAATGTTACCACAAACTTTACAACCCAAACTTTACAACCCAAAATACTGAGATATAGAATAAAATATTGCCATAAACAAAATTTTACCTGAAAAATAGTGTACTCCGAAAATCGTTTTGGGACAGTCACATTTCAGCGATGCCGAATTTCGCAACAGGCGGTAACACTGTGGCGCAAAACAGGGTAGATTCTGCAGCATGGCGCAACACGTGCATCCGGCACCCCACATTCAGAGAAAATATTCCTATACCTCGTGCATGTCCTATTCACGTATAATGTAGTTTAGACCTGCAATGAATGAGTCACGTATACGGCAGACGACGCGGACAGACGATGTGATGTGACCGTAGCACTGGCCAGAATGATCGCCATGTCACGCAATGTCCCAGTCCCTCAAGACATTAACTCAAGCCCGACAGAGAGAGACAGTCCCATCGTGTTACTCAGTTTGTTATAAGCGGCCCTACGTCACGAGAACACACTGTAAAGACTGCAAATTCAACTTTGTGTATTGTGTAGGCTAATTTGTAGGCCTATTCTAGCGTTCTGTTTTACGCGCTGAAAATGGTCCATCATTTGAGAGATCCCGACAGATATATTATAGCCACAGGCACTGGCATAGACGATGATTCGCAGAGAAACAAGAAAGCCCAGCTGTCGCTAGGAAAGGAGCGCTACAGCCTATACAGTTCCTGTTGCAGTACTGACCTTCTAGGTCATATAAGGTCAATAATTTTCATGTCATTTGAAAGCCAATATGCAAGTTTCTATTAGTGATCAATAGCAACCTATGCCCTGTTTCGCACCGTTTAGCCACAACGCATCCGTTACATACGGACACACACTTCCGTTACGGACGACACATTGCGCCTAGAGCGTCAAAAATATAGCTCTGTCGTGATTTGACTGCGTTATTGCCGTTTTTATTATATTTTAATTCAGATTGCTAATTATTTTTTGATTCGTACGATGCTTTATTGAAATTTTATTATTTACTGCGCTGCGCATTTTTGGCGCATTAAACACTAAGCGCCTGAATAGGATGTTCCTCGCGCTATCTTTCGACAGTCTATTAATTACTCATACGTGCACGACATTATTCACGATGTAAATGAAAGATACCACTTCACAAATCATTAGAGGAAACAGCCTAATGTGCTGATGGTCAGTGGATCGATGAACATAAAAGGGTCATTCAGTCACTCATGCGCGGTATGCATAAAATGCTATTAAGGGAACTACACACGTCGCACGCATCTGCCGTCCAGTGCGCAATAAAACAGCGAGTTCACCCGCACGCCAAAAACTCTTTAACCCTTCTGATGCGTGCTTAAATAATTAGAACCTAAGCTAAAAAAGACCATTTGAGACGCTTTGAGCAATTAGCGAGAGCTAAACCCAAGCTAACCCAAAGCTCCGTTAACAACCAGTGCCATACACCGGTATAATATATACAACTTTATTCGTCATACAATGACAGCGAAGAAAAAAAAACAATCAAGAACAGACAACAAGCAAGAAACGGAAACTAGGCTAAATATAAACAGTCATATCAATCACATGAAATCATTCAGATCACGCCAGTGTGTCCAGATAAAGTAACCCTCTAAACACTGTACCGTGAAAATGTCAAATCTGAACGAATCTGAATGAAATGTCGTGCAGTCAATCCCCACAAAACCGTAAAGCAACCACTAGATTTTGGGGTAAAATATATATTTCGTAGCGGTCTATCAAAGTTATTATTTTTTTAAATATCGATAAAAATATACCCGTAAGTTAGCAGACCTCACTCGTATTGTTATGACTGTCTTTTCTACCCAACCATCGCCACTCGCCAGTAAGCCCACCCATTGCGTGCTCATGGATGGCCAGACTGAGTTTGACTGGGTGGAGTCTGGGTGGCTCAATTATTCAAATGGCATACCATATTTGTAATCCATATAAACGTGTTTTGAAGCACTGCAGCTTTTTGTGCGAGTCAGCCGGTGTTCACCGAAATCCGCAAATGTCAAATGTGACCGCAAGTCTCAACTGCGAGAGCTATAGACTAGGTGTGGCTAGATGAAAGCGCTGGTCTCATGCTGTGCCTGCTGCTGTGATTAAAATATGCACTTGAGAAATCGACCACGAGGCACACTGCAGAAAAAAGAGCAGCGGACTTCGTTTTTTTTCTGTCGTACTCGCGCTCGTGTGAAGAAGATTGAATGTCGTCTCTGAAAGCCACGCATGCAGCCGTGCTCAAAACGCGTATTAATGCAATGCTGTCTGCGGGTTTTCGTCCACTGCAGCGGCTCTCGCGTATACAATTTTTACGCAAACGACGAAAGAGCCAAGACGGAAGAATTGAAGTAGTGTTGATTTTCTTGCGTTCCACGCACGCATGCGCTGTATCGCGTATTATAATATCTCGCTTACCGCAAAACTTCTAATAAAAGCGAGGTTTTAAATAGCAGCTAGGTCTCTAATACAAGCCGGGGTCAGAAGTAAGTTGTTGCAGTAAAAGCCGGGAGCTTCTATTAGAAGTTTTACGCTATGCGAGATTGAGACGCGTTTACACGATAAAGCTAGCTCAACGAACCGCAAGTCCAGTCAGCATGATGAGCGCTCCTCGGGCACTCACGGCTTGATGAGCTAGCTATCTCGTAGGTTAAACAGTGTAATATTGCAAACATTCACAAAGCAGGCTAAATGAACCTGTAGCTTGGTGTAGGCAATACAGCAAAATAAGCAAATCTACAAAAAAATGAAGTATAGAAGCGGAGTTTGACAAAATGTTATAAGCACAAAAATTTAATTTATTTTGCAGAAATGCTGGACCGCAGCGCCATAATGTGAAGTGAAGCGTAGCTGTCAGAGCGCTTAAACGAGTTAAACTGAAGGTCTTCGCATGACATCCCCAAGAGGCGCTGGAAGGCTGACAGGCCGACAATGCACATCACCCACGCGTTGTCCAGTCGACCGTAAAGAACGTTCTAGCAAAGACACTTCACTAAATTTACTTCAGCAGAAGATGGGCCACAGATAGATCGTTCTTAAGTGAGGCGCCAGTTTAAACGAAACGCCGACATACATTAAACAATGAATTATACGAAAATGTGCATAGAAAATCGCAGTTACGCCGGTCAGCACTCAGAAATGGCATTACTGTATTGTTATTATTGCTTAAACACATAAAACGAAAATTATAGGCCTACATGCAAGCATTCAAACCGACATCAGTAAATATACTGAAATAATCATTTAAAATGAAACAAATAGGTTGTTGATCTCTGAACATTCAAGCAGCATGTTGTTTTAAGCTAAAATATCTTGTGCAACATAATCGATTTGTTTATTTAAAACTCAATTTAGTTATTCAAAGCGATTGAAACAAATGCAGAAGAATGGGGACACCCTGTTGAACCGACTGTTTCACGTTGAAAACGGTGTTAAAGCGAAACAAATCGAACATCCCTATGTTAGTTGGCTGACACGGCGCCAGGTGGCGCGATGAGCGGTCAGATAATGACAGGGACACGGCTTGCCAGGCTTGTATCCTCTCTTCTTGCCATTGTGCTTCAGCGCACAGACTATAAATCAATGCGTTGCCATGGCAACGCGGAGGCGGACGGGATGTGGTGATGGGCAGATCGATTATTCTCGCGTGCCAAATCAACCGATACCGACCCGACTAACTGCCAGAGGCACTATTCCGCAGGTAAACTTCGATCTGCGTGTACGCATCACTATACTGACATGTAGGCTGTAGGCCGGTGGCGTGCACAAAATAGACCCTATTTTCCGCCTCACCTGCACCTAGCGGTAGCATAGCAATGACCCAGTAGGCCTATCCCACGCGGGTAAGTTTTGGCGAAAGTCGGCGTGATTGAATTTGGGCTAAATGCAATATTTTGCCCAGCTCCAAAGCATTGGGGGAAGAGAGAAAGAATAGAAATGCGAAGTCCGAAGAAATGCAGCTTGAGCTTTGAGGCAAAATCGAACGTAAATGATCAGAGCGAGTGATAACGTCGTTTTTATACACGGGGGAGAGCACCCACCACGGACACTAGCTAGAGTCGGGAGGGGGGAATGTAAACTCTCCTCGACCGTTCAGTACTCGAAGTGGACTCTCCTAACATTAGTAACGTAGCTAATTTTCGATGACATAAAATTGCTCAATGCTCACCAGCATTCTTTACAGGCGAACTGATTCAACTGAACACAATGCGGCAATTCCTTTCCTGGATTGTAAAACACCCATAATACACGACCCTGAGTCAGTCGTTCGATGAAGACCAATAAGGCATGGGCCGTTGGGACTTGTACAGAATAGACCTGGGCGACTAGTCTTTCTGACTGGTGATTATACCGGATTCGTACTAACGATGTCGTGCCTGCTTACGCTGTTCGACATTATCAATCACGCAACAACACTAGCCTACATCCCACTCACTGCAACTAGTCGACTAAATTGGTGGCTCGGTGGCCTATTGGTATAAGTTATCAGTCTTACGATCGCGAGGGCGTGGGTTCAACTCCCGGTCGGATCGCTATCAAGTGGTCACCACTTAGATGGGCAACTGTCTATCTGCGGACAGGAAAACCATTCAGGAAAACCAACGCCAGGGTCAACTCAGCCTTCCATCCCTCCGAGGTTGATAAATCAAGTACCGGCCTGTCTGGCTGGGATTAACAAGGGGCGCGTTCACCTGTGTCGGGAGGCAGGCAACACCGTGTGATCCCATACGGCAGGTGACGCCCTGTAGCTCTGAGGCGGGTTTCCTATAAAAAGCTATAGGCCTACACCACCTTTAACTCTAACGTTAAAAACCGAAAGCCATATCAGCAAGTCGACAACATACTCACGACTTAAAGATAGTTGCAGAGTTTGTTGCACGTCTTATTGTCCAACAAGTCCATGCAATAAATCGAAGCGAGTGGAGACCGGACTTTACGCTGCTGGATTTTGTCACGCAAACGATGGACTAATTAAAAAGGGCTATAAAACTGGCATCACTGACATGCGATGATGCAAGTGGTCAGCCAGTGAATACATAAAGCGTCTATACAGCCTAACTGCATGAACAGATGAAATAGTCAACTGCCAATCATTTAGCCTATATTATTACTTTTACGAGTCTTTATACTGTTTTATGCGTTTAACGCTACGCTGTCGTTGTTTCATACCTACATATATTGTAGGCCTACTTTGTATAAGATTTCAACAATAATAATTATTATTGTACTGTAATTAGGCCAGGCCCGTCGAGAGGGTGATGGGGTAGCGGGGTAAGCTACCCCGGGCCCCGCGACGTTTGGGGGCCGTGAAAATGTTTGGGGGCCCGCGAGAATGTTTCCCCCGGGCCCCGCTGTGGCTCTTGACGGGCCTGAATTAGGCCTATATAATGTAAGTTTTGGCTGGTGGTTTCAACCTTCCGAATCTCCCTACGCAATGGCATCTGATTCCGTCCAACAACTTTAGCAGGGTGCATGAGTGTGACAGACAGACGGACCGACGGACCACGCCACAAGAACAACTGTGCCAGTCTCCCAGACATAAAGATTAAATGCTATTAAAGCTAAAACAGATACTTACCGAAACGTTAGCTCAATCCGAATGTGATATCCAGACGTGAAGTGCGAATTACAGCATTTCATAAAGCGCGTCGATGATCGCAACGAATGAATCACTCAACACATCAATACATGATAGCCTACTGCTGCGTCTATCGCTGTCTCTAATGTTTACTATGGCTTAGCACACCACTGGCCACCGACTGAGCACTGCTATTGCTGTGACAGTAAGCCACGGTCAGCATAGCCGGTGCCTCATTATAGAATCCCCCCAGAGAAAAGTCTCTCCCGGCCGACAATTTACCGGCAAAAATCCCCCGCCTGATTTTTATGGGGTCGGCGATATTTTAAAAAGGGGAAAACATAACAATTCCGTGATTATCTCTCCCCGGGCGGATTTTTCATGGGGGAGACATTTTAATGTGACACCGGCCTGCACGCTCATCCATGACTGACTGAGCAGACTGACCGCTGCAGCCACGCCGTCGCTGATTGGCCAGCAGCGAACGCGCACCGGCTACTCAGCTGACTAAATCACAGGATCGGCGTATTAGATCAACAGCATCATATTATTATCTTGTCTTGTACACGAGCATAAAATTTGTTGGCTTACAGATTACAGAGAAAGACCATGCGTGCATTACAATGGTACATCGCCTCCCTGACTTCTGCCTCTGGCTTTGCCCCCAGGCCCCTGTTATAGGCTCGCGCTACCGCGCGGGCAATGGGGCCGTGCCCCTCCCCTAGATTGCGGGCTAGAACCGCTACTGGTTGCTCTGCAGTGTTCACGCGAGTCTTAAAGAGTCCCAGCCGTGTAGAGTCGTTCCATTGAGTCGCGTCTTTGGATGATTTAATAACATTCACCAGATGTCGCCACCGCACAGTGCGAGCGGTGCAATTTCGACGATGCAATTGAATGGACCGTGGTTTACGATTAGTGCTGTCACTTTGACAATTGAGTCCAGAGTTAGTCACCATTGCGAGCAATAATAAGTATTTTCCATAGTCGAATTTTGAGACCACGAGACCAAGATGCATGAGAACGAGAACAATTGTGATGAGAACGAGAACGAGAACAACGACAACGAGACCAAGAACGAGAACGAGACCATTAAATTTGGTCTCGAGACGACCTTGGTCTCGAGAACTTAACATCTCTGAGATGTAACTTTAAAAAACCTATTTAAAAGTTTTCCATGCTAAAATTTGGGAAGCAAAAAACGTCCAAAATTCGTCATGGTAAACAAGATACCAACAATCAACAAGTCGTCGTGGTAGGCTTCGGTCCTCTACAACCAGCAACCTGGTCATACCACGCTGCAGACTGTCAACCTACGGCTCTCGTGCCTTCAGTGTTGCTGGTCCTGCCTGATGGAACTCTTTACCGGACTATCTAAAATCACCTGACCTTTCATTTCATTGTTTTAGGCAACAGTTGAAAACATTTTTATTTGGCAAATATTGACTCACTAACACTACTGTAGCGCATTAGAGACTTGCGTTGATGCGCTATATACAAATGTATTATACGCCGTGTCCAGAAAAAAGAGTCTACGGTATTTTCGACATATCTTTGACAAAGTTAAACCTATTTTCATGATTTTTAACACGAGTCGTCCTGAATATTCATTTGATTAAACCGTGGAGATATTTTTTCTTTATATTGCCATGTCACTACGTAGAGCTGACGTAATTATGACGTCATCGAAAATGCCGGTACTGCTATACCTCGTCTTAGTCATCGCAACTGTGTCCGTCTGTCTGTTCGTCCGTCTGTCCGTCCGCCTGTCACAGGGTGGATCAGTCAAAAACGGTGCAAGCTAGGATCACCAAATCTTTACCGTTGGCTGCCCGGAAGACTCTAGTTTCAGGAACCGTAAAGCTTTTCCATAAATTCGAAAGGGGTCACTCCTAGCGACGGCGCAAAATAAGAGGGGGTAGGCAAATTTTACGATTTTGAGCCGATAAGTCGCTGTATCTCAGAAACGGTGCCACATAGGGCATAGCTTACTATTAATTACCAATAGGAAGTCGTACACGGGCTTTCGATTGCCACCCAAAGTAATGATCTTGAACGCCAAAATAGGGGCTTTTATGGATTTTTGGCGATTTCGGGCTTCGACGCAACTCTATAGCGTTCGCAAGGTGTCGCCACGCAACTAACTTGTTATGCAATGCAGATGGAGATTTTGGTATTTGTATAAGTGGGCAATGGGCTTTCACACATGCACTGCTGTCGCGCGTTCCCTTTGCTTAGCTAGGTTTTCTTTGTTATTGTATTCGAGGTGAAAACACTAAGAGTGTTTCGGTTAATAATTTTAACTAATTTAAATGTATGTTTATAATTTTTGGTAGGCTATATTGAAAAAGTAACGCGCAACTGATAGCGTACTGATAGTTCACTTTGTCCGAATAATGACGCCACTTTACCGTGTAAAATAAAACACTCTTCATATTCTTACTTTACTCCATACCAAAATAAACAGAAATGCAAAAAATAGTCTTTTTTGCCTGTAGCTGCCTTAGTTGTCAGCAACTTGCTATTAACGGACTTTTGAGTCAGCAACTTTTTTTTACAGATGTACACTACCGCGACGCTAACGCATGCTGCAGAAATGACGCTGCTCGCTTATAAGGTCTGCTGCACAACGACGTTCCCGTTGTTCACGTGACGGCCACACTTACCACGGTGAAAATCGAGATTAAGTTTAAAAATTTTGATAAAAGTAACGTATTTCTATACCAACAATGTCTAAAGCTTTTTATTGCAATTTTTTCAGTAGTTTTCCTGTTTTCTTATTGCAGGGGCTCAGAGTAATAAGTAAATTTTGGAGATAAGTTTTAGATGTTTTTAGTAACGCGTATCATTATGATAATGTGTGCCAAAATTATAAAAGTAAATTTACATTTGTTGAAGTTATTCAGGAAAAAGTGTAGACTCTTTTTTCCGGACACGGCGTAGATTAGATTAGATTAGAATTAAAAACGGCGTTGCAAACATAAGTTTGTCTCGCGTGTAATGACAATTTGATGAACAGCCGGTAATTCCTGTAGTTTGATCGGCCGTAAGACCCCCTTAGTCTTCAGTAACAAAAACTTATTGACCAGAGTTTGACCCACCCGAAAACAACACTTAGGGCGGCCATTATGATGCTGTAGGGGCCTACAATATTTCGATTTTTCAAGTTTAATTATACGTAAAATCAATGTGATATTTGTACTCGATAAAACTGGTCAAATTCACATCCATTCTTTATTTTTTTCGAAATCCTGCGAATGTTGGTGCTATTATGTTTGACGAATGCAGCAATGTAACATAATGTAATGCAATGTAGGCCCTAAAACGATTTGCCGTAGTGCTAGTTATTGTCATATTGTCATTGTGAATCAGGGGCTTATCTGTCCTAACCTCTTAGGTGCCGTAGGCGGGGGGGGGGTACTGTTCAGTTTTAAGCTTAGTTTCAAGCTTATGTGCCATAAGTACTAGCTGATTTTGGTTTCGCGGAAAGTTCGTTCCAGGAGGCAGGATCATCAGCGATAAAGGAACGAGACGAGAAAGCAATAGGGACGGAGGCTGATAAGCTTACAGTAGATGAGCTCGCGAAACGGGAGTTGTTGGCCCGCGTGGAATAGTTGAGGCAGTTGACCAAAAAAGGATGGTTTAACCCCTCTCCTCCCCCCTCCGACAACTATCACACTGAATCCGAACGAGAGGTTCTATTATACATATTTCACCATCAACAATCAACAATAAACTTGTTTGTACTCTCGTTTTTCTTCTGAACGTGACCATATGAACAGTATGCTATTTTTATCGTTTCCGCTACCCGTTTAGGTCTACATAATAGCGATCGTTCCTTTGGAATTAACTTGTTTATCGCATTTCCATGAGTTGAATTTAATTACAATTATACTGAAAGTGCTAATACATGTCTTTGAAATTTAAATTGCATATTGCATAACGCTAGGCTATTTGGGTATATTACTTTTTACGCACGACAGCAGATAGGCTACGCATCATACGCTAAGCGCGTCTTAGCTATCATAGAGTCGTCCCCTCGTGCGTCAGTGTCCGTGTGTCTGTCACATCTTGCTGTCTAGTGAAAACGGTGCAAGTTAGGATTACGAAATCGTCACCATGGGCTGCCACAAAACTCTTAGTTTTTGGCGACAAAACTTCGTGCAGTTGGGCGAGGAGTGCAAAGAGAGTTACTCCCCAAGAAGTCGTTATCTTACCGCTATGGACTCGTTTATCATAAAGCGGTTGCAGATAGGTACAGACTTGCTGCTTATTTAATAATAAGCACTGCAGACGAGCTTTTCGGTAGTGCCAACATCGATGACCTTGATCGACCCTGAACCCCAAAAGGGATTTAAATGATTTTTTTTTGCGTTTTTAGGCTGCGGCGCACATTTCAAGATTGCGCCGTAATGGCTGGATCGATAGACCAAGAAAACCTGCGGATGAAAATTTCACTATTAAGCATAGATTTTAGCAGTTTTAATTTTGGCTTTTTAAGATCAAGCAGTTCTCCATACTAGGGCATCAAATTTGGGTTTTTCTTTAAAGTGCGCGATTTCTGCTACTACCACTATTTTAGCGTGAAAACAGTTGCAGATGAGAGACAGAGACTTGCTGCTTAATCATAACAAGTACTGCTGACGAGCTTTCTGGGGTTCCAAAATTGATGATCTTGAACGACCTTGAAATCTAAAAAACGGTTTTTAAATTTTTTTTAATTTTGACCTGAGGTGCATATTTTTACAGTGATTGGCGTCGAAATTACTCGATATAGACGAGGACAATCTGCGTAGAAATTTTTTAAGCATCAAACTTAAATTGTAGTAGCCAAGCTTCGACTTCTGCGTTCAAGACATCTTTTTATATGTGCGTCAAATGTGAGTATCCCCCTCTTTTTTAAAATGTCTTGCTATTTTATTGCACATTGTACACTCATTTTCGAGGTGGCATTACTAATGCTGTCGCGCGTCACGTGAGCTTTGCTCAGATTACTTGTTATCACTGTAAGCCTATTATTCGCCGATTTTCCTGCCTTTTTAATCGACGCCTTTTTGAATTTCTGGATAGGCTTAAACTTTGCAAATCCTGGTCACAGAGTCCATCCTACAGTCGACATTTAAGATTTTGCGACGCTATTTTGCACCGTTTTGACACAATAACGGCGTATGTCAGACAAACGGACAGACAGGCGGCTCGAGACCGGGACATGAATGCAAAATAGGCCTACAGGGCACCTGCATGCTGACACCTTGTGAAAAGGATAATGTATTTTGCTAGCGACAAATGGGCTAGCTTTCTTTTTTCGTGGATCCCAAATTGTTTTTCGTTAAAAAACTGTTACTGCGCAATACTGCAGTGGTTAATTCGACAGACGTGCAATTAATTTCTTTTAAGCCATCCTGTAGCAAATAGTTACTAGCTACATGCAACTGGATATCTGATATTTTATCGCGCAAAATAAACCAGAGCCGGGCAGGTCTAAATGAGGTAATTTGTATGCGGTGTACTGCAACGTGTTAATGGCGGCCTGAGTGTTACCTGCGATGCCCCGTGCCGACAGCTATAACTCTCCCGAGACAGGAAGCTGTTCGCCAACTCATGTTCAAGAACATCATAAAATGTAAGTTGGTTGCTCTACGCCGAGCCCGGTTAGTACTGGGATGGGCGACCGTTCGCCCGTGTCTTGATACATTAGCTTATTTATTATGCGCCTGTCTTATAGGCTTAGGACAAATTAAGCGACTTGCTTGTCCGACTGTCTGTATTCGTCGGTCGCATACGGGATTCTAGCTGGAAAACAAAAGATGTAAAGAAAAACAAATAGATAGGCCTAAGTGTAGGCCGAAACGTTTCTTAAAGTTATCGTAACCCGTGTGCCAACGACAGGATTATGAAACGATGAAAGTAAATAAATGTAGGTGTAAATATAAAATGTAATATTATTTTATCAGTAACATTTTAATTTTTCTGTGGATGATTATGATTAAATCATCGTAATTTGCACAGTGACTGATCAGCGTCTGTAAACAAAATTACAAAAAAACTCTAAACTTTTTATAACGAAAAATTTGTTTTAAAAATGCATATAATACCTCCATTATACAACTATGGCTTTCCAAGATTTGGGTTCGAAAATACTTCTACACAACGGTGTTGTTATGGGGAAACAACATTCGTGGGCCTGCAATATGCAACGCCTGTACAAACACTAGCAGGAAAGTTTTGGCACGGAAACCGGCTCGAAAGCAGATACAATGAATGACGTACAGAAATAAAGCGATACACAATAATTACAACATTATCGTACATCACTTTTTACACCGCATGCAATTTTCATTACGCAGACTAAAAACGATCAGATTATTTTCGACTTTCCTCCAAGTATGACGCTGTAAATGAAGCGCACAGAATCCATAAAACATTCGCAGAGCAACCGACATCTAAACTCTGTCCTTAAGCCGTATCCAACTCCTCCACAAACTTCTTTCAAAAACTCTTTTTGAAGAAACCTGGCAAAAAGACTTTTCACATTTTAATCGGGTCTGGTCGAAGTTTCGTGATTTGCCGTGGGTAGAGTCGGGTCGGGGTGGGTCCAGGATTTGGTTGCAAGAAAACGACGATATACTGAAATACATATGACAAAATCATTGCATTTGTGCAATAATATGTTTATGACACGCACCGGGTCCTACAAGCGGTTAGTATTACGTACACCGTTTATCACAAAACGACTGCTAATTATAGGCCTGTACAATAATTAGTTGCAGCGCAACAAGGGTAGACGTATACTCTACATGTAGACCCAGACGTAAAGTTATTAGAACAAAAAACATATGCAGTTCTTGTATAAAATTTTTCGTCGAAAATTTTCTCACAGAAATGGATGTTATGCGAATTAATTTTCAGTTCCAAGAGTCGAGGAAAAAATCATCGGACGTCAAAAACGTAAAAATACGACTCAGATATGACGAAATGTTTACTCACTGGTGGCAGACCATGCGCCGGCCGACCGTTAGGCCTAACTTACTGTCGGCGCCTATGACCCTCGACAACTGATTGGACGGCCGCATACATGTTGACACTCTACGCCGACATTTTCTTTCGTTAGCGACTGTTTCTTTCGACCTATATGATTTCATTCAAAAATTGGTTAGATAGTTTTAATGCTGAGAATACAAAAGGAACACCAACATCACGAACGACTGAAAGGACTGTTCGCTCTGTTTCGTGCCGCGGTTACATGATAAATGAAACACTTTTAAAATGTTGCAACAAAATGTTGCAAAACATTATGTTGCTTATTGAATACACGTTTTTGTAGGCCTAGTGAAGACAGAACGCATTTAGGCCTACATGCGAAATGAAACCTTTTTTCAAAGTTTTTTTTCACGTTGCATATAACCGCGTTCTATAGTCAGTAACTACAGGTTCAAAACGCTATAGTGAAATGTTCTTTATTTGCTGCTTTAATTTGCTTTAAAACATTTCGTTGCAACATTTATATTTTACAAGCTACTGGCATCTTATTTTTAACACGTGTCTACTGTTTGTCAGATTAAAATGTTCTCCATTTGTAAGCTTGTGTGCAGAATGTTTTTGCGACATTTTCTTTTGCACATAGACCTTATCACTTCCTGTTATTAACTTTTTTTCTGCAAGATTTAAAAAAGCGTTTTGGTGCAACATTAAAAAATTATTTACGTGTAACCACGGCTTGGGTTTAGTTTAGTTGTGCCAGTTCACGGCAGATATCAGCATCATCATCATCTTCGTCGTCGTTGTCGTCCTCGTAACAGAAATCTGCAGTCTTCTGAGTCGTGCCGCTGCTGCCTTCCGACGTTCCAGATACGTCGGTCATGCTGTAGTAATAGTTGTTGTTGTTGTTGTTGTAGTTGTGGTAGTAAGTGTCCTGACAAAACCTGGACCAACAAAACCTGGTAACAGCGTATATAGGCTTAGGTTTAAGAAATAAGGTTAAGGATATGGTTAGGGTTAGGACTAAAAGGGTTAATGATAGGGTTAAGAATAAGAGTTTGAAATAGGGCTAGAAATTAGTATAGGGTTTATAAGGTTAAGGATTAGGGTTAGGAATAAGGTTCGGAAGAGGAATAGGGTTACGTAAGTATTAAAGTTAGGGTTAAGATTAGGGTTCGTGTAGTGGCCTAGTTTTAGCGGTCCAGGTTTTGACAGGAAACCGTAGTAGTAGTAGTAGTAACAGTTGTTGTTGCTGTTGTTATTGTTGTTGTAAAGGTGACACGTTGGTCATGCTGTTCTCGTCAGGCGTCTGCATGTCGTCGACGTCGACTGTCTCCGTCGCAGCCATCAGCGGAGATCAAACATCACAAACCTCGGCCGCCGAGAAAATGCACAGTCCGCCACCTGGCGAACACAACGGAGTCAGTCAGGTTGGCAGGCATCAGCGGTGGCGCCTCTTCGTAGTAAGGGGTCGGTGTACGCTGAAGACGTCTGTGTTCCGGCGTGGATTCTTCGCCAATATTTTCCTGGTCGCCGGCTGCAGTGTCGCTGCTGTTGCTTCCCGCGCCCCGACACGGCAAAAAGCTCACCTGAGAGGTAGCAGTACACAGTCGGTCGTTTAACTTGCAAAATGCCTAAATGACCTAAAATTTTCTGTGCTTAAGTTTGGCGAATAAGTAAGAACAAAAAATAAGACAAAAATGAGACGCCGCAGACATCGAGTAGGGTGGGGAATAGGAGAGTGCCCCTTTTCCCGGCCAACTAGGGAGTCAAAAGGTGGGTCGTAAATTCCCTTAGTGGGGCCCGTAGTGAAGCCTCTGTGGAGAAGAGCCTAAAGAGAAGAGCCTAAATTTAGTGCATTCAGAATATAGTCTAGCCGCGCAGTTAAAACGTGGTAGAATATTTTTTTGAAATTTTTTTTTGACAAAGTGTGTCAGTAAAAAAATTTTTAGAACCAGTCGACATTTGGCGAATATGGACACAAGTTATATTGCACGTTTTTGCACAACCTACCGAATGACGACGACGCTCTGCGGCCACATCGTCGGTCAAACGTTTACCATCACTGTCATTGCCGCCCGCAGTGGCACGGTCCCTCTGGAACGCACAGTCAATGCCGTATAGCATTTATCACTGGCTTCCTCCATAGCTTTTTTCGGGGGTCTAAAACCGTGAAGTTCGCTGTAAAACCGTTTTATTTAACGCTAGTTGTAGTAGTGCAGGTCGTTTGATGGTTTGACATCATCAAGGTCCATCTGAAACGCACAGTCGTCTTCGACGTCGACGTCGAAGCACACCAGGGTGAATAAACTTGCACCCCCGTAGTTTGGACGCCTGTAGCTCACTGCCAGCCGATCGTTATAACGCGTGGTACAGCAGAGGCAGAACGTTGGTTGGTCTGGCAACATCAATGTCCCTCTGGAACGAACAGTCCTCGTCTGTGTCGATGCCACAGGTGTCCGGCACGACGAACGTCGGACGACAACTGCTGCGACGCTGCCTGCTAACTGGTCCCCCTACGTCTGTCTGTCTGTCTGTCTGTCCAGTCTGTCGAAAGAAATCCACGAACGCTGAGATAAATGACTGCTTTTTGTCTGGCTGTGTGTCTAAATGTGTATTTATGTCTCTTTCTCTCTCGTTCTGTTTGTCTGTCTGTCCCTCGGTCTCTGTCTATCTGTATCTTTTCGTGCAAGTTCGTTTATTGTGTCAGAAAACCACCAACTACCAAGATTAAGATAGACTATACTGCTCTATGCCAGTTCTGTCCGTTTGTCGGTCTGTCTGTCTGTGTGTTTCTGTGTATCTCTCTGCTTCTGTATGCTACGGCTGATGCAGCTATTGCTGCGACGCTGCTGTTTCGGTCCCGGCGGCTGCACGGGCAAGTTGCTAGGCAACGCGGCGTCGTTGCTAGGCAACGTGAGAGAGGGATCGCCGGCGGGTGGTGACGTCATCAGACGGTCGCACTTGTCAGCCTGTCTCGTGGTGCTAGTCTCAGTGGTCACTGACGTCATTGTTAATGTGTGTTGGCTCTACTGCAATGACAAATTCACTCAATCACTCATTAGTCCATTTAACCGTGAAATAAATGAATAAACAAATAAATAAATCTTCGAAGCTAATTTGTATTTGACTGATCTGTGATCGAGTGCTTTATGTTTGCGTCATTGTACTGTTAAAAGCGCAGTACGCACAAAGTAGCAAGAAACAAACGAAAATTAAAAAACATAAAATAAATAGATAAATGCAGTCTGTCTGTGCCTGGCAGACACGTTCCCAGTTTTCAAGTCTTTCTTTGTTCAATATTCCAGCCATAATAAATAAATAAACAAATAAATAAACCATTCAGTGAGACAATCAGTCAGTCATTCAATCAATCAGCTGATTGATTTAAATGATTTTCTCTCTCCATGTTTTTCTGCAATCCTGACTTTATGTTGTGACAAATTCAGTCGTCAATGAACGTTTCAGCGTTGCGAGTTTTCCAACGCCGGTCTTGACTGAAACATGTAAGACACAATTCCATTACTCCGAAAATTTCCGACTTGTTTCGGTGTTGTACTACACAGTGGTGTAGTGGCAAAGACAAAGGCAGTTGCCGCTCTGCCTCCCCCCCTAAATTTTAGTCTGTCGGAAATTTTCTGCTTGTCTAGTAATTTGCTTCCAAAAGTACATAATTTGGAGCTAAAAGTCTTTCGTTTTGAATACATTTAAGGATAAAATTAAAATTGTGAACATTCGTAATCTCCTCTGTCGAAAATTGGCAGCCGTCTGTCGAAAAAACTGCAAATGTTTGGCCTCCTTACTTACTTAACCAACGTCGCCACTGGTACAAATCGTACAGCAAGTCGTGCAACATCTTGACGTGCAGAAATGATGCGAATTTGTTTAAGCTTTCAAACATCTCGTGAACTCGTAAAACTTGTTATGGCTTTGCTACAAACTGTTGATTTTATTGCGCAGCCTATTTGTTGTATGATTTTTCGCACAGCATGTTGCTGTTATACAACAAATCTGCCACAAATCAACAAAAGTGTAGCGTGAGCTACACGCAGTACCACGATAACCACCAGCCGTCACTTTTGGTGCACAGTCACGTTGTGGGCGCCTTAAAATATGATAAGTCGGCCTGCACGATTCCTATTTGTATATCACTGTCACCTTGCTTCGTGTTTTGTGGGTGTTTCCTTTGTACAAAAAGCAGAAAAACATTGTATAGTTGGGCAGGCACATACAGACTTTGTCTGTTTTGATGCCCTTTTGACATTCATGACGTATTTTTTTATTCTGCTGTCATGCTCTGATATACAAGAGGTTAATAAATAAATTGAATGATAGGGTGTTTACACGATTCAGCAAACGTTCAGCAAACTTTCAGCAAACTTCCAGCAAACGTCCAGCATTAGCACGTGTATTTGAATACATTTGCTGGAAGTTTGCTAGACGTTTGCTGGATCGTGTAAACACTCCGTGATTGACCATCTGCAGCATGGGTCTGACTGACCGTTATGTAACTAATGTGTCGCGACGATCGCTCCGTGTGTACACTGCATTAGCGTTGACAGCGGATTAGGCTCACACTCCGAATTTTGAAAAAAAAATCCAGATGGACAAAAAGAACTTTCGGCTGATATCTGGACTAGAGAAATTATCGCAGGACATTTTAAAAGATGAAGCTAAAATTCGACTGCTGACCGTTTTCAACCAAGTGTGTATAATCACAGTCAGTAATAGCCGGTGTCCGCAGAATGACTGTCGGCGATTCTGCTGAAAACAATGCAGGAAAGTATTCAAGCCATGTCTGTTCACTTGTATGAAACCAAATTAGGCCTAACTAAACCTACTAAACGGTCTGTTAAGCGAATGCAATTTTCTCTAAGTTGAAAAATTGAATATCCTTATTTTTTCGGCGGATTTTCAGCGCACAAAAATTCGGCGGTGAATTCGGCTGTCGGCTACGGTTTGTGGTTCTGCAACGGATGACAGATAATGCGTTGCGGTATCATTAGCTCATTCCAATCAGCTGCCACTTCCGTGCTGACGGAGTGCTGCTACTGGTCACGATTGAGCACGGGTCATTAAACAGCGCCATAAAACATCCATACTTAATAGGCTACGCTATTTGTAGTAATTCAGTCTCTCCGGCCGCAGGATTTCGCAATAAAAATAATAATGACAATATTGTAAAGAATATCGTAAGCTACTCAAACAAAACTGTTTGCTTCTAGTCTTTTCATTAATACAATTTTGCAAAAATTTAAAGCACCTGTAATAAATAACGACCCCAGTATACATGCAGCGTGTCATACACTACCTTGCAAAATATAAGTAAATGAATTTTGAAAGTCAGTCAACGTTTGGTGCTGGTCATGACAAAACTCAGTGGTCTTTTTTGTTTAACTTGCCCTGTAAGTAAGAAAGTAAGTATGTAAGTAAGTAAAATGCAAACTTATATAGCGCATACTCAAAAAGTCTCTAATGCGCTTAATACATTTAGTCATCAGAAGGGGGTACGAAATCAAATTTAAAGTTATCATGCACCTAACGTTTAGAGTTACTGTTCATATTTTTTGAGCTTCTAGTTTCAGTGTAAAACTACAATAGCCGTTACGCACGTTTGAATCGCATATTGTATTCTATTTTTTGTTGAAAAATACGCACGTTACTGTATTTTAGCGTATTCTATTTCAGTCCATCAATCAATCCATTTATTGACATTATTTACCACAGTACGGCAGCAAAAAAACAAAACAGCGTAAAAGCTAAAAGGACACAAAGTCTGCACTGTCGAGTGCATGACTGCCGAACAAAAACACGAAAAACAGAAACACAGAACTAATGCAAATTACATAGGCCTAGCTAAAGAATCAAACGTACAGAAGTCAGACGTGCCTACCCGCCTCCCGCGAATCGTCGAACGTTGCGTTGCAGACACTCTCTATCAGTTCAGTTCACTGTAGTCTGTCAGTCAGTCAGAGATCGTCGAAAGTACTTAACGTTGAGAGATAAGACGTGTGTCTATCACGTCGTTCAACCTATAGTTCTATCGACAAGCGCCGCTCACTCAGCATGCCAGTCAATCGCCGAATAATCGTTATCGTTCAACGCAACAGCGTGGCGTCACAGAATACATTTCTTTGTATTATTTTTGGTCAAATACGTCCATTTTGATTAAAATTAGCGCCCGTTACTGCCATTCAATCGCCGAATAGTTTTTTTTATGAAACGCTACAGCTTGGCGTCACGGAATAGGATACAAGACAGCATATCCGCACAGTAACAAACTCATGTGAGTAGGCTACGTATAGAATGTCAATTTTTACTGATATACAGACTGTAAACTTTACGTCATCATATACGTCGATCTTCGTCACAAACGCCCCTTCTCACAGCCAGTCAATCGCCGTCGAGTCGGCTTCGCACAATCCAGCGGCGCACGCCTGCGTGTATAACTGCGTTACATCGATGGCGTCACTGGAGAGCGGCAAGCTTCTAGAGCTTAGAGGGATCCGGATCGACCACGTGCGGACTAAGATCCGCGACTGGTGCCACCGAAATAAACTGTCTTGATTTATTTCATAGTGGTAAACTCTGATGACCGTGGCAAATTATGGCTCGACATAAAAGTTGCCCCTTACACAGCGCTTAGTGATGTCATGTTACGAACAATAGTAGAGTATTGCTACTCCCACATTACTTGGAAAATTTTTCAGGCGCGTACACAGAGAGGTAATTAAACTGAACTGAACTGAACTGACACAGTTTAGTTTTTGACGATCTGACCAATGGGCGAACACAGCGATCTTATTGGTCATTGGTTGACGCGTACGTGCGCGTAGTCACGTAGTCACCGACGCCGTTAAACGGTGCCTACTGTAATGCATTACTGTTTGTCCATGTAAGTTCAGCTTAGTTTAGTTCAATTCAGTTACGATGTCTTTAGATTAAGATTGAGATTCAAAATCTCACAAAAAGAATCTAACTGCGGGTGTTCGTTTGGCGACGCCGAGACAGATGGATAAACCAACATAAGCCTAATGTGGTAAAAACGTTACCACTCTCCTTGAGTACAGAGGCGCTACGTGCCTGCTGACTTTGAAATGATGAAAAATTGCAAACGTCAATAAATCTTCAACCTTGGAGTAGCTGCTTTATAGTGGACCAGACTTTTCAAAATTTTATTCACCTCTATTCGAGACGCCGCACTTTTTCCTCGCCGACATCTCTCGTTTATAGTCGTCTTTGCAGCCAAATCAAAGATGTTCGAGTACTTTAGATCCGCAGATACTTGACGATGTTCTGCTGATTGCGGCCGATCGAAACGCTGCAACTGCCGATTCGAACTGCGAATAAAGTTATGCTCTGTTTAAGCCCCAATTCCATTACCCCGACTTTGCGACAAAGTTAACGACAAAGTGGCCGACAGAGTCCGCCACAAGTCAGTCTTGGGCGACAAAAAGTTGGCAAAAACAGAAAGTGGCAATTTTTTTAACTCACAGCTGCACATTTTCGACAGAAGAGATACAAGTTGTTTACAATTTTAATTGTGTCTTTAAATTCTCCCAACTGGCGACTTTTAGCCGCATATAGGACCAAAAATTGCATTTTGCGTAAGCTGTGCCTTATAGATTCAGCCAAATCTGAGCTACGACAGACTAATGGACACACCCTACATTTTCACGTGATATACTGTACCGTGTTCTTTGGTACTAAGAGCACACGTTGGGAGTTTTAAAGTACTGAACACAACACGTTTGTTCGGCCGATAGACCTACACGTAAACGTCGAAAAACAAAATGTGCTGCATAACTGCAACAAAACATTTTAACAACTTTTTCTCTCTTACGCTGACCGCAAAATGTACGTTTTCGTGTGATGCGGATCAAAATGGTGAAAAGCAGTGGATCAAAATGTGCTGATCCGCGTGGCTCCATGCACCACTTGCCAATGGCATCAGTCTGGCTGCGCATACGCCGCTCAATACTTAACAGCGCGGCATCATCATATACTCTGACAGCGACTTCATCATTGCCATCAGCTGGACCGAATCTGACGACTAGTAACTGTTTACAACGTCACTCAGTATGTACGAGGAGAATTCAATGAGTAATGATAATCGACGGATCTGATTATTTGTTTGCAATCTATATATCAGTAAAAGTAAAGGTAAAAGTAAAAAAGTAAAACGTACTTGCGTTGCTTACTCTTGTGAGTTCGTTATTGTAAATTTTCATAATAAAATTATGACGTTTGCAATACGAATCCTTTCTATTTGACGCTGTGTGGAGTCATAAATTACAAAACGACATATCCTCACCACAGCTACGACGAGTATAGGTAAAAGATGTCTATTCTTTCTGATATATAGATCGTGATTGTTTTTAAAGGCTCACATAAATTTTCATTACCCATCAAACACCCTCGTAGATTATTCTTGCTGTTGACTTGTCGTACATTTTCATCACTATCTCTCGTTTGATAATATGATCACTCAAACATTATGAGAAATTTGAGAATACCAAAGACACGAAACAACTAGTAGGCCTACATTACTTATCATATCCCCGGTTACGTGTCCCATTGACGTAACATTGTGACGTTATAGGCCTACCGAGAAGCACGATTGAAAACACGAAGCGAGTGCATCGTGCGGCCCGTTTCATACGACAGTAAGGCCGGCCGGCGCTCTTGTTTTATGATTCCGCCGGCGAGCCTTTTTGTCACAACTGAAGAAAAATATCGATGGTTGTATGTATGTATTGTAATTTGCCTTCAAAACGCACGCACAAATACACAGATAACATAAAACAGTATGGCTAGACAATCAGGCAGTGCACTTAGGTTGTCCATACTAAAAACTAATGAAAAAATACATTGGGCCTACTAAAAGAACTCACATTATTAAAACACATTAAAAGACACACTTAAAACATACAGAATACTACTGAATAATAAGACAATCGGTAAAATCAGTTTTATCAAGATTACGCTTAAAACAATTAATAGAACTAAAATCGACATCCACAGGTGGATAATTCCAATATTTGACAACTCTGTTTGCAAGAAAGTCTTTCCTGACATTATGTTTTGCTAAGTTAACGAACAATCTGTATAGAGGAATGTAATTGTCGACGAATTCGCATAGGCTTATAGTAACGGTCATTGAGACCGCATATCTCTCTTTCTGCTGATAGCACGTATCCAAGTCTAGAGATGGTAGATTATAGTCACGTGACCAAATCCCACATAGAAATGATGCAAACATACATTAAGATGTTAGTTGGCAGTAAAGTAGAGATTTTGGGGGATATCTTAAGGCGTGCACTAAACTGAAATGACGGTTTAGTTTCGTTGCACAGACTGTACAAAGCGAACGAACTGGCAGTTAATTTCAGTTAATTCCAGTTTAGTTTGTTTCGTGACCAAATCCCGCGGTACCGCCGTCGTTTTTCGGCCATTAACTTGCGTTTCATTGTCCTGCGCTGCACGTGAGGTCTGGTGCATGCGTCGTCTTATCCTCTGATTTATACAGTGTTGCTCTATAGTACTTTCTTTCTCACACCGTACCCACAAATCCCCTGTGTCCGTGGATGCATACACTCTGTGCGATATGGTAGTAGGACAGCCTAGGTGGTTGCTGTAGTTTTTTGTGGGGGTGCGTACGCCTTGAGTGGTAGAACGATGGAAGGTTAACGACGGTGTCAGTAGGCGGAGAGTAGCGTATATAGGCTACCCATGTTGCGTTGTTTCTGTTAATTGGACTAGTTCACTCAAGTTTCGAAAACGCTTGACGTTATAAAAAGGAACAATTCGGAGTTTTGGACTATACTGAGTATTCTCATTCAACGTATGTAGTGGCGTAGACAAGGGGGAAACAAGCATCTTAGGCCCACTATCTCAAATTTTTTTAAAAATAGATATTAGAAACACAGGTAAATAATTAGAATTGTTGCTACGATATCTCGCATTCTAAGGCTATAGGCAAATTGCACCAAATTTGATATCGTCTGGGGCTCCGCCATAGACCCCAATCGGGAGCTCACAGCGCTTCCCAGGCTCCATAATTTGAATTAAGGGATCTTATTTTTAAGGAAAGGAGAAAAGCAGGGAAAGGAAGATGAAAAAAGAAGGAAAGAAAAAACAAAAAAAATACATGAAAAAGTATGAGAAGGGACGAGAGGAGGGAGAGTAGGGAGGCGAGGCCCCGAATTGACATTTCTGGCTACGCCACTAAATGTTTGTACCTACTCCACACGAATGACCCGCCGACCAGAGGACCACCCAAGAAGTCCGTACACAGGGTGACGTAATACCACCCAGGTTGTCATACAATTGTGCGATAGCAGCAATCCACCTAGCGAGCAACACAATAAACCTACGTCTGCGCTCGTACATTAATCCAACTCCGGCACGCACCGTCTATAAAATCTGGCACACACAAGCAGCTTTTCGGTGTAGCGAAAATGATGTCGACTGCATTAAAAGCGACCAGATGTCACAAATTTTGCTACGAATGACGCTATCGCCTTGTTAATGCAAAAAACTCAATTAGTGAAGAAAGGCTCAAAATCCACAAAACATCAATCCGGATCGCCAACAAAAATCTAACCACTTCCTCAAATTGAGTCATGCTCCACCTAATTGCATCAAAACCTGTTAAGAACGTATGGTATACCAGCTGACAAAATCGACTGACTCGTCTGTAAAATGATATTGTTGGTTTTCAGATATTTATGTTCTACAAGGTAGTGTAGCGACATAATAGGTGCAGTGTGTAAGCCACTGAGTAGCAAATTTTGTACAGAGTCTGCTTGTAAAAAATTGTAAATATTGATCAATTTGGCAAAGATATGGGCAAAGTAGGCTACAATAGTTTACATTTTAAGCCACCATGCATGCTTTCTGACATATTGAAACAAGCTGGCGGAAAGCAGTTGTAGGGTCAGTTGCAGCTAGAAAGTTCACGTATTTCGGACATATTATGAGAAAAGCAGATGAAAACTTGTAAAAATGCATCATCGCAGAAATGGTAGAAAGCAATCTTGGTAAGCGTAGTGTGACATGTGCACGTTTGTTCGTTAGCCTCGTGACATGCCGAACTGTAAATGATGTAGGCCTATGTACTAAAACTGAAATGTAAAGAATAATAAACTGAATCGACAGTTTGTTTACTTAGTAAAATTCGTGCAACGCAACTAAAAATATTACATATTACATATTACAGTCCAGTTCAGTTTATTTTTGTCGCTTTGTACGTGCCTTTAAACTTTTATGGCGTCATTCGAAACGTCTTCATTTTTTACACTTACATTTTCCACTTGCATCTTGTTAGATTTGGTTACGCCCACGTTGCAAAGCAAATCTCTCTAAGACTAGATCTTATTTATTCACAGTCACAATAACGAACTGCGAAGACGGAATCAGCGTGGACAGTAAGTGCATGTACATAACAAGACGCGGCGTCACTGTGACGTGCTTGCGGCGACATCATTACTGGATCATTGAGCAAGACAAGTCAGCGAACGAGGATCATTTTCGTGCCTCGTCGTATCGCCAAAAATAGTAAGCGCGACAGTCCGAAAATAGCCACGGTATAACAAGCGAAGGCTCCAGATACGAACTGCTTTTGCACTCCAAGGGAGACTGAAGTGATCACTAGTCTTTCCAAACAATGGCGTATATATTACAAGAAGGTTCAATGTTTAAACTCTCTTATGCGAGACACAAAAAACAGCACATGAAATGTAAATTTCTATTTTATGTTTGTCTCGTTGTTTTACTACCGGTATGCTTCGCTTTTTTGGTAAGCATAGTGCATGCCATTGGTTTATACCATAATAGGCCTACGCGCTCTTTTACAGTGCGTTCGATGCTGTAGGCCTAGCACGAAACAGACATAATTTTGCACGTCGATTGCGACAATTTTCTGCCGTATAATTTGCTGTTCAGTGGGACTTAAACGCTCCCAACATGCATGTTCTGCGTATAATACGCCCTTATCTTTAGGCTACGCCGAGAATCGTTATTAGATAAGACGGCCCAGGGCTCAGTGGCTGAGAGTTGAGTTATGCGCTAACATTATCACTTCTCTTCGTTAGACAAAAATTACGCCGAAGAATTAAAAAATCTCGTTCTTTGTTAATAATAAAAAAATCGCGAACAAAAACGTCAAAATAGGAGGAATAGGGTTTTTGTTTTACGGTAAACCACGGAAGAAAGAGTAGGGGACAATATTGAAAATGTTTCTTTTCCGAAAATTTAATATTTTTTTTAAATGCCAAGTTTTTAGTTATAAATTCCCATTTACTATACGGCTATGCCATAAGAATTCGGCTAATAATCGCTTTGTTGTTTTTTTTCGATTTTTTGATGAAACATTTTATCTCCATTGTCTGCTCATGTCGCAGAAACGATCACAGAAAATAGTCAGTCGAATTCGGTCTTCACAGAAACTTTTGACCAGTATTTTATCCGAACTTAAAATTTTAAAAATTGCTTTTTTTTGTTAATAATAATAACAATACCACTGACATTTTATTTGGTGTTTTATGTATCGTTTTCATTACTATTGTATTGTATGTTACATAATACGTGCGTTTGTCGCAATTCAGATTTTGGCTGCAACACCAATAAACGTTTATTCAATAGCGGGTGCTAAAGTTACACACCATGAGTCCAAAACATGCCACCCAAACTTTTCTTTACCTTTTTCCCCAAGAACTTTTTTTAAACCTATGTTTTAAGCAGTTTTTCAGCCGCGGCCCTGCAGATGTTGTCAAGTTGGTCGAGACCTGTGCATACGAATGGTAGAGTTGCGTGTTGGATTGTCGTCGGACGGAAGATGCCACGACGCAGCTGCAACCATAAGACAGACAAATAAATAGCTCTAAAGCTGGTTTTCCATCTAACGCAAAAGCGCAACGCTAGGACCGTGCAACCGACGCAGACGATGCAAGAAAACTACGCGACAAACGCAACGGACGCATCTGATGCAAACGATGCAACGGCAACAAGAAACCCAGCTGTCGCTAGGTCATCCAAGGTTGATGACTTTCATATAATTTAAAAGCCAGTATGCCATTTCCTGTTAGTGATTAATAGTAACATTGGTCGTATCTCTCACCGTTTCTGAGACACAGGCAGTTTTCCGTTGAATTTCCTATCCCCCTTTTTCATTCAACTCCAATTAAAAATGTTTCCGTTGCATTAAATGGCTGAAAATTTGCATGCCTAACTTTAACACACATGGCTGATTGTTCGTGTAAATTTTTTTACGCTTTAAAGCTTAGCCACAATACGTCCGTTACGGACAGACGGGCGGACGACAACCATGCTAATAGCTCGACCGTTACTTAAGTACGGTCGGCTAAAAACGCAATGATATAGCTGCGTCTATCCTTGCATTACGTTTTATTGCGTACGTTGCGTACGTTGCGTTGTGCGCGTTGCGTGCGTAGCATCGGATGGAGTCTAGGCTTGCAAGACAGATGAATGAACGTGTCTAATGGCAACACAGGAAAATGCCCGTCTGCAAAGGCTGCAGTTATAGTAGCCTATACAGCAAGTCAGTCGGCAAGACGTTGAGGATTTATTTTATTAACAGTTACTGCCCACTGCAGAGTTGACTCGCTATATGCGGCAGGTGTCTTCATGCAATGTTCAACGACACACGTCGTACGGCCTATAGGCCTACGATAAAATAGAGATTATCTGATGAATGATTCGTACCACGACGCGGGTTGAGAGCGGGTAGTGGACCGCGAGTGACATGTCGTCAACGAGTGGAACAACTTTTTAACTGCAGCTCTTTTTTAGATGTTTACTCAGAAAATCACTCAGAAGATAGCAAAATAAAAGAGATAGACACAGTCAATGTCAAAAAATTGCAACCATTGAAGCTTATGCTAAAATGTGTTCGTAGGCTAAGCGCCGGCTACATCTAGCTATCAGCTCCTGCGCCGTGGTACGAAACGTCAAACTCTATAAAACGAAAGCTGGTACAAATCGTCTGCTACCCGAAATAGAATACACGGGTGGGCTCGGGACCGAAACGGAGACAGGATTTTAGTAGCTTCTATTTCCCCAAATCTGGAATTGAAATCTAGCTCAAGTTCCCCTTTCATGTTTTTCCCTCCTTTTTCTTTACGCCGCTTAAAACAGCGCTTCTGCTAATAGCAGTTTTGTATTCACTTTTATCAAACTCCACGCTTATATTTCGGTGGGCGCAAGCTGCGCTTACCAGATATAGGGATAGAAGCTGCTGCGGGCTTCAAGACAGCACTCGGTCTAGACGGAACTGATGGCCTCGCTCGTAAGCCTGGGCCTATATGGGGCAGACTGCGAGCGAGCTGGCCACCTCGGGATTGGAATCAACACGAACTTCAAGACCAGATTAAGACCAGCTCATATTGTTGATGATATAGTTATCTATTAAAAAATTGCAACTAGGGGCCTAATGTTGTACGAAACGCTACAGACTGCGAATGCGATGTGTCTACGCAGTTTTTATCCTGCTGTTTAGCCCGGCAGCTGCCATAACTTTTGTTATAAGACTGCGTAAACAAAATGCCGTTAATTAATACCCCGTTTACACTATGAAACAAAGATGTAGCAATCGTATTCAAAACGCACGTGTGCTCTTAAGTTTGCTTCATGTTTGCCTCATCGTGTAAACAGGGTATAACTAAACTAAAAAAACCAAAATAAATCCAAAGTATAAAATTAAATCCGCAATAAATGTGGCTTGCTGATACAGTGATGTTTCCGTACGTATGAATTATGCAGTGATCAACACATCGTGGCAGTTAACAATTTTCCAGGAAGTATACGAAAAAGATTGCGCGTTGTTGGAATCTGGGTAGCTTCTGCTAGTTAGGCCAACTGGTCATAATCGAAAGCTGCCATATAATTATGAAGAACGAAAATTCACAGAACAGATAGCGTTCCCAAGAGATCTGATTACCGACACGCAGCGTACGGTTTCCCATCTCATTACTAACCGCGCTCGGCGTTGAGCGACATCGTTGACGCGCCTAACGACGTTACGACTAAGCCAAACCCAGCGTCTGCAGCTAGGGTTGAACGTAATTAGCATATCATTCGGATTCTATCTGTCGTCTTGCGCCATCATCGCCAGAGATTTTTAGTAACTAAATCGCGAACGAAAACGTTAAAATAAGGCCTATTGGTTTTTGTTTTACGGCAAACCACGGAAGTAAGAGTAAGGGGCAATTGAAAATGTCTCTTTCCCAATAATTAATTATTTTTTTAAATGCCAAATTTGTGGTTAAGGCCTATAAATTTCCATTTAAAAAATATAAACACAGTTGAAGCCTTGAGCAGCCGTAATCATTTGAATGATTTGTAGCCGTCTGTCGGAAAATAATTGCAACTTTTGTCAACAGCAGTGCTGCTGTAATACGCGGTTCCAAATGTCGTTTTACAAAAACGAAAACTAAAATTTTAAGGTTATAAAACGAAAACTAAATACACGAAAAAATAGGGCAAAGAAAAAAACTAATAACAAAAAAGTCGTTTTAGTAGTGAATAAAAATCAGATTTCTAGCTGCGACGGCGTCGCAAATCATTTGAACGATTTGCTATTTATAACGTCAGTTTATAGCGTAAAACGTTGAAACATTGGTGAGACATCATTGCGACTCACTTGATCATTTCACATCTTGCACCATTGCCAATGCAGTTTTGCGCCAAGACTTTTAAGGTGCCAAATAGATAACATTTGGCAGGCTTGAAGGAGTTTCGCGTCGAACTGAAATTGAACCAATCTTGTACAAAATGCTAAAAAAATATTTTAAAAAGTATATAGTTATTAATTAAGTCGTTTCCGAAACTGAAAAAAAACAACAACTAAAAGTAAAAGTAATAGCAGATAAAAGCACGTTAATTAAAAGGTAAATAAAAAACAATTTTTAAAAAATGAGAAAATAATTAACAAACTACAACTATGCAAAGCACTAAAACTGAAATTAATTTGGGAACTAAAATAACATTTCTGTCATCGTCATTTCTGCGGTAGTTGTTGCGACGACGTCGGCGTGAGTTGGGGTGTGTGCCAAGTGGGGAACGATTTGGGGAAGTACAGATGAAAGTGAATACTGAATAATCGTGTCACATCTTCCTTCTCTAGTCCCCATCAGCATCTTCCCCTCACGGCGAAATTGATTTTTGCGTCTGCAGCAAAGACGGATGTTGCTTCACACGCGCTGTTGATAGCTGCTGCAGCTGGTGGTGCTATAGTGGCTATATTTATATGCGTGACTTTTACATTCCGGCATTAAAACTGACATTCTGATACGCAGCCATCTATCTTTACATAAGCTTAAGTCACACTTATTCGAGTATAGGTCTACTGCAGACTACTTGAATATTATTTACACGTTTGGCCTAAACGTCGCGTTAACTGCACACTTACTAATTAAAAAACAAGGAGACAGCGAAAACAAATTAACATCTACATAATTTACGCTTGTGTTTCGCTACTGATTGATTAACACTTTTGAGTTATATTCGTTAGCATTAAAATTCAGCAAACTTAAAATTATCGCACGGCAGTACGCAGTTAAACGCTTAACTTAAGCTTCCCTCGGCCAATTGTTCAGACACCGACAGACGAATTTGTTAATGTTATTTCCTGCCACCGAGTAGATTTTAAATCGCGATCGATTATTTTAATTACGATTACCCTATTAACATGTCAATCAAACGTTATTTTACCTACGATTTTATATTTGGGATTACTTCTAAACACTTTTAGGTAGAATCGCTCTTGCAGCGCAAGCGATTCCGCCTACAGGTACACATTTCTCTGTAGCGTGGTCCGTTTGTCTGTCGTCTGTCTGACATATTCGTGCATCCTGCTTAAACCGTTAGATGTTCAGAAACCCCATCTAAACACTGCGTTAGTTGAATTTGCTGATCCCGGCAGAAAAAAAGAATGATTTGGGATCGACCCCTCCCTCAGCCAAAACATGCAATTGCTTCGATCGACTTACGAAAAAAATGATTTATGATTCACCAGGTGGCAGCATCGATCTGTGATTTTTAGCCTTTACCAAATTATTTGGTCTTTCACGTTGTGTGAGCGGCACAAAGACTTAGGGCCTAGGTCTATATTATGAAGATGGAGACGACACCGAGGCAGCCGGATCAATAACATCAAAGAGACAGCGCTCTATACATCTACATTATCATTCCGGAATTATACTTTCACACGGAAAATGAAGAGCTATTTTGCTGTCTTTATTAGTCGACCATTAGTAGCAAGAACGGTCGACTTGAAGCCAAGAAATACAGATTACTGCAACACTAATAGCGTCGAATCGAGGAGAGGCAGTTTAAATAATTTTAGCCTGTTCGAAAATTTTTCTTTTATCGGAAAACATTTTTTTCAGAAACAAAAAATAAAGCTGCAAATTTTCTCTTTTATTTACATTCACATTTAAAAGTAAAATTAAAATTTTGAGTCGAAGCTTTAGTTCGTTTTGCTGCAGTATCTTCACGTTTGTTCTCAGTTCGTTAGTTGGTTTTTATAAGTTGTTGCGTAGACAAGTATTACGCGGAATGTATTCTTTCTTCCCTATTTTTCTGCCAAACTGCAATTAAAAGTGCCCAATTTTTTAGTCCTAAAGGCGCGTACAGAGCGAAGTAATTGAACTGAACTGACATGGTTTAGTTTTTAACGAAATGACCAGTTGGCAAGCAAGGCGTTTCCATTTCTGTGCGGCACTATAGTGACTATACATCTTTGGTGGTCCGACGTTTTGGGTGGTATTTTACAATCTACACAGTTCAGTCGCTCGAGCAGCAGCGACAGAAAAACCTACAAAACCTAGCAAACCGATCTCAGAATATTGTGATCAATCCGCAATTGAAAAAAAACAATTGCGCAATAAAGGCGATGAAAAATAATCGTTGGATTGCTCCGAGTATTAGTATTTGCAAACGAAGACTTTGGAAATATCCGAAATAATGACGGATGCGAAATGAGCACTGAGCAATCCAACTAAGGCCGTATTAAGGCGCGTACAAAGCGACGAAACTGAATTGAACTGAAACAACAGTATTCAGTTTTTAAAGAACTGGCCAATAGGCAAACAGTAATGCATTACAGTAAGCACCGTCTAACGGCGTCGGTGGCCTACGCGACTACGCTCACGTACGCGCCTGCTTGCCCATTGATCCGTTTGTCAAAAACTAAACCGCGTCAGTTAATTGCAGTTCAGTTTAGTTCAGTTACGTCGCTCTGTACGCGCCTTTAACCTCGGCGCGGACGGAACCACAGCTTAGCTAGGACCACCAGAACAAGCAAAAATTATTTAAACTTATCGTTTATTGTATATTTATCACCGAAATATATTTTCTTTAATTCAACAACAGTATTCCGTTTTGTTGTAACCAAAATGCTGAATTTAGAACCGCAGAATACACGCCATTTCGACACGACGAATTGAACATTTTTTTAAAAGACATCACATTTTTCTGATATTATTCAGTATCGTCTTTTATGATTTTTTGCTATTTAATATCTATTCGATGTATTATTTCTTCAATGTTGCCGTTAACAAGTATATCGTTGTATCGTATCTTTGCATCCGACAGTACATGTTTATTCAGTGAGTGACTTTGGATAATAAAAGTATTTGTATCACTTTCATAATAGCCTATCCAATGGCAAGAAGCCATCTGCGACGCACGGTGTGCTGCCGTTGTTTAGTTTGAATATTCATAGCAGCAATTATGAAAACGAAAAAGTAACATTAGAAGCTGGTCCGGGATTATCATTAAACGAAATGTGAGTGGCGTAGTCAGAAATGTGAATTGAGAAGAAAGGGGATCGCCTTCCTTCTCCTTTCCTTCCTTTTTTAGTCCCCTCTGTTTTTTCTTTTCCCTTTTTCTTTTTTATCTCTTCCTTTTTTTCATTTCCCCCTCTCCTTCTCTCCTTCTTTCCCTTAAAAGTAAGACCCCTAAAATCGAGCTAGAAGTCTGGGGGAGCGCTGCAAGCTCCTCCAGCGAGCATCAGCCGAAATCGAGTTTCGTGCATTGTAGCTTCGAAATATGACATCTGGTGGCAACAATTTTAATTATTTTTCTGAGAATCAACTGGCCTAATTGGCACATTTAGTGCACTTTGAACGTGTGCTTATGTTTTGTCTCAGAGATTAGTGGGGCTGGGTCACTCCCGACCCTTTGCGTACGCCACTAGGGTTAATTTGCGTCTTAAATTTTAAAATTTTAGCCAGTCGGCAAATATTTTTGTTATGCACTAGCGTAGTCTGCGGCGGCGCTCAAGTTTGATGTCCGGCGTTTGCTGAAGGTCTATACTGCAGCAGCGTCGACGTAGGTTGTAGTTGGACGCGTAGGCGCCGACAGCGACACAGGCTGATATACTTGCGCCGGTCACAAAGCCAGCCAGAAAACCACCCGCGAACGAGTCACCAGCGCCCACCGCGTCCACCAGTTCACAGCGCTCTATCGGCAACACCGGAAACCTACACACACAGACACAGTGACCTGATGTACTGACATGTTTCGTTTTGCCATATTTAAACAAAAAAATTTGAGCTAATGCTCACGAGACGCGCAAAGCCTTTAGCAGTTCCTGTTCGCAAACTGTCAGTTTATCTCCAGCCATTTCGTTGCGACTTTTAAGGGGGTACCGTAATTTGATGCCCTCGTGCGCAGGTTCCTTGAACCTAGAAAATCGAGACTTGGACCGTTGAAATCTGAGTTCAATAATGAAAATTTCATATGCAGCTTTTCCATGTCTATCTCAATTGCTTTTGGCGCAATTCCCTCTTGAAATGTGTCTCACAGCCTGAAATCGCCAAAAAATCCATAAAAACCTTTATTTTAGCGTTCAAAGTCATTCAAGGTCATTGAATTCGGTGGCAATCGAGAGCCAGTGTACGACTTCCTATTAGTGATTAATAGTAACCTAGGCCCTATCTCGCACCGTTATTGAGATACCGCGACTTATTGGCTAAAATCGGAAATTTTTTCCACCCTCCTCTCATTTAGCGCTCTTGTTCGGGGTGACCCCTTTCGAATTTATGGAAAAGCTTTACGGTTCCTACAAGAAATTTGAGCAAAGCTCACGAAACGCGCGAAAACCTATAGCAGTTCCTGTTCGCAGGTAATCTTAGTCTATCTCCATCCATTTCCTCGTAATTCACTCTTTTGCAGCCAAAAATCGCCAAAAAATCACGTTAAATCAATATTTTTAGGGTTCAAGGTCATTCAAGGTTATCGATGTTGACATTCGTAAGAAGCTCCTCATCAGTGCTTGTTATGATAAACAGCATGGCTGTGCCTATCTGCAACCATTTACACGCTAGACAAGCACAGAGTATAAATAACCACTTT
>Ga0209367_1000643_pt1 | contig 37098 bp, 17 predicted proteins | sample WorMetLIZISLAND2_FD_187412 | JGI IMG/M metagenome (GOLD analysis project Ga0209367, IMG submission 187412) | Marine gutless worms symbiont microbial communities from Max Planck institute for Marine Microbiology, Germany - Olavius geniculatus... ...
CGTTTATTATTTTGTCAACGTTTATCTCAATAAAAATCACATGAGCAAAACGAAGCAAAATTATGACGGGAAGCCAAGCTATAGTGCATTGCGTTCGATAATTAGTGGACAGGATAACTCAACTTAGATTTCACGTAGCTATAAGATTAAAGTGAGTGAATACTGGGCAGTTTTGTAAAATGGTTGTCACAGAACTGGAATAAGACATTCTTTGACAATAAAAAAACTGTTATTGGAATTTGGAATTATCCAAATAATAGGCCTAATATTCAAACTTACACTCTGTGTATGTTTACTTTTAGTTTACAAACGTTTACAATCTTTTTCCCAATAAACGCGTTTATTAACGTTTATTATATTTTTTTGACGTTTATCACATCTATGGATTTTTCTATACAAGGTTTCGTCCTTTACTTTCCCATCCCTTCCCTTCGTACACCCTCCACTTTTCTGCCGTTGTCTATAACTGATATAAATGTACAAAACATCAGTTTATACACTTGTTAACGGCGACATGCAATGAGTGACACATCGAAAACAGCAAAAATCATAAAAAGGTGATATCACTCACCATCACATCGCCTAACTGTTAATGTGCTGTTGAATAATATCACCTTTTTATGATTTTTGCTGTTTTTGATGTGTCACTCATTGCATGTCGCCGTTAACAAGTGTATAAACTGATGTTTTGTACATTTATATTTGCCGTTTTATTACAATAACAAAGTTTTATGTTGATAATCAATTACAAACCATCTGCTTTCCACGGCCATGAAGACACTGAATCTTAAATATTTTGGGGTCACGATTCTGATCTTTAGGGTCACGTGACGTCATTGGAACGTAACCATCGGACTTGGCGTAAGCACTTTCCTATTGGTGGTCAATGATGACCATGCGCTTATCTTGCACGGGTACGAAGATACAGGGCTTCAAACATTTCGGGGTCACAAGTTTGACCTTTTGATGTCACGCGACGTCATTGGTCACGTGATCATTTGACTCGGCATATGTGGTTTCCTATTGGTGGTCCATTGGAACCATGCGTCCATCTTGCACCGTTACGGAGATATGGGGCCCCAAATATATTGGGGTCACGACCTTGATCTTTTGGGGTCACGTGACGTCATCGGTCACGTGACCATCGGACTCGGCGTTGGCACTTTCCTATTGGTGGTCAATGATGACCATGCGCCTATCTTGCACGGATACGGAGATACGGGGCTTCAAAGATTTTGGGGTCACGAGTTTGACCATTTGGTGTCACGTGACGTCATCGGTCACGTGACCATTCGACTCGGATTATGAGGTTTCCTATTGGTGGTCCATTGGAATCATGCGTCTATCTTGCACCGTTACAGAGATATAAAGCCTCAGAGTTGCATTTGCCCATGTTAAAGGCCAAAAGTTCACTGCGCATGCTCCGTGTCACGTGACCTGTAGGCGGGGAGTCCGAAATGACCACATATTTGGAATTCCCGAGGCTATATTGCCTATTCACTATACAACTTTTATGGGCCTACGATGACAATTAGTGGCCGTTTATAGGTGAAATTTCTATACAGGAGCGTTTTTGGCCGAAAATTTCTAAGCCTGTTTTTGGGCCCAATTTTCGACTTTGGGGGGACTTTTCAGGGGTTAGATATTAACTTCGAATTTCGGTTCCCGAAAAGTTTGACCCTTGCGTGAGACCGCGTCGTTTGAGCCATCGTGCGTGAAAATCCGCCGGGCGGTCTGACCTGTAGGTCGGTCAACAAAAAACGGGTATATAATTATACCAGAGAAAAATTTTCGTTATAGATACCCATATATACCCATTTGCCGAGAAGCCCCCAATGGACGGATTTGCACGAAATTTTGCACGGGGGTCGTCTCGCCGACGTAATCACCTGTTTCAAATTTTGTGTCGATCGGTTGAGGGGTTTCGGATCTGCGTGGGGTCGAATTTTGCCATTCTCCCTTGACTTAGCCGGTCGCCATTAACACAGGGCTGTGCTACCGCACGCCTGTGACTTATAGCGTTAATCCACATGAACATGATATTTTCAGGAAACGTCGATCGTTTCGTTAAACTATTACCAAAACGGTTTGTTACAACTGCAGATAAACCGTTACAAGACATGCACGCGTACGAAACCGATACTCAGCTACGTCACCATTAAGGCGCGTAGGCCTACAGAGCGACATGACTGAACTGAACTGAACTGGCATGGTTAGTTTTAGACGAACTGACCAATGGTCAAACAGTTATGCATCACAGTAGGCACCGTCTAACGGCGTCGGTGGCCTACGTGGCTATGCTCATATAGGCGTCAACCAATAGCCAATGAGCTCTCCCTGCTTGCCCATTGGTCAGTTTGTCAAAAACTAAACCGAGTCAGTTCAGTTCAGATCAATTCAGTTACGTCGCTCTGTAGGCTTACGCGCCTTGGAATTAAACCACGCTTAGCTTGCACTGCTACAGTTTTCACAGTTTCGGCTTCAGTCGTGCGTCATAAAACAAACGACCGTGTAGCCTATAGGCAACCTAAGCGTTGTTTAATTACGATACTGCACCCCGTCTGGAGTGGTATAAGCTCGGACTGCGTCAACGCTTACCCAATCCAGCACTGCGGTGTCTAGTAAGTAAATATCGTGACTGGTTGACGCGCACCTTGTTGGTGATGTGGATGACGGTGTGCGTTGAGAACAGAGTCTGCGAGTCGTGCGCCGCCTTGCAGTCATTGCACAGGTTCAGCAGGCACTTGGAACAGTAAAAGTCGGCCGGTTCAATGCGCTTACGACACATACACGAGTCGCAGCGATGCGTCGCCTCCGTGATCGCCTGCGACACTTTACGCATGCGCAGGGCGTCGCCCGTTCCGTTTCCGGCGGCCGAGGGCGAAGACGGTAAGGGCGCTACGGGCGCGCCGTGGAACGACAGGCGGGTCACGTGACGACAGGTCGGACAGGCGATCAGACGTCGAGATCGACCCCCGACCCCTCGCTGCGTGTCCTCGGGCGAACTGATCGAGTACAGACGTCGGTAGTCGGCCAGACATCGCTCGCAGAACGCGTGCCGACAGTCCAGGTGCCGCGGAGACGTCGAGAATGAAGGTTCCAGGCAGAGTAAACAGCTGAACTGGCCCCTCGCCTCGGACGTCTGTAGTTCACGGTACGTCGTGCAGCTGCTAGACTTGCGTCCGCTGCTGCCTGCTGAAGCCATGTGTTCGGACGAACTGTCCCCACCTCCGGCGGTGCGTCGCATAAAACCCGACACGCTCGCGGTTCCGGTGCGCCTCGTTCTGGCGTGTGACGTCACCGGGACAGCGGCGGCGGAGGGAAGAGGGGGATCCTGGTCGTGACGTCGAGGATCGTTGCGCAGGTTGCCCGTCGTGAAGGTTCCGGCGCGCGGTCGCGGGGTAAACTGGTGCACAGCACTGGAACTAGCCTGTACTCCCACCACACACATGTTCACATAAATTACTATTCATTCACCGAATGAACAGCCCTGTAAACTGACCAAGGCCGTATGTCCAGGATTTTTCTGGGTTCCGTCCTTTTCCCTCCCATTCTTTCTACTGTTATCCCCTTGCATGTTTCGCCCTTCTTTGTAGCCAATAACTACATGTATAGTCTCAATCCGTAAAGGAGCCACAGGCAGGGTGTTCATTTCCTTTTCTATGGGCGTTGAGCCTGTAGGTGGACAGATCACTGAGTCTGGTGCGACGCCAGACCTACGGTTACCTCCCCAGCTGCAGAGCATCGCCGCCCTTTGGCCACCAGTACCAAATTATACTGAATGGTGAACAGAGGCACATGTGTGAACAACTTGCCCAGAGTTGCTACCTGGCAGTGCCCGGCTGGGAGTCGAACCAGCGACCCTGCGATCACTAGTGCGACACGCCACCGTCACACCACCGTATACTGGGTATGAATATGAAACTTTCAGAAGATTTCAACACTCAAACTGAACCTCAGAGCAGACGTCTGTGGTCCACACGACAATCGAACAGTAAGACGTCTCAATGACAGCACACCCGAGTGACTTGCCTACACTTGTTACTCGTTCAGTGGCAATGTGGTGTCTGTTTTAGGACGCAATTGTTCTATACGGCACGAAAATTCGTGGAGGTCCAAAATAACAACACGCATTCAGGTCACCACCAGGCACATGCTACACGCCTGTTTCAAGCCATCTGATTTACGACTATGCGTGTTCGCTTTGCACAACAGCAGAGCAACCAAGACGTCTAACTTCGGTCTACTTATTCGACGCATCATAAAACTCATGCACCCATAGGAGGGAGGCCTACTGTTGAAACTGCTGTATTTTTCTGTCGCAATTCGCCAAGTTATACATCTACGCACATGAAAAAGACGGCCCAACAAAACAAATAAGAAAGTCAGTTACCGCAGAGTGGCCTAAACAGCAAGGTCAGCTGCGCATTTCGTTGTAAATATGCTAGCCCGGTTATGGCCAATTCGCACTTACGATGCTGACGAGACTCAAATGTCGCCTATTGTCGCCGACAGTTAAGTCGTGTCGGCGTCGTGCGCGTGAACTGGCCATTATGTTGTACGCACAAGCACACTGAAACTGTAATGCAATTAAAATCAATATTTCATTATAATACTGCAGTTGAACTGTTTATGTTGCATTACGCTTCTGTGCGAACTGGAACCGCATTAGCCTATTATTTATCAGATCTTCCCTTCCCACGAGGGACTTCCGTTAGACAGTTTAGGCCCTAAGTAAAAGATAAAGGTAAAGTCCAGTACTGGCTATAGCGCTTTTTACATGAGACGAACTCGCGGCCAGGAGCGCGCTTTGACAACCTTGGAAGTAGCAGCTGATTGGCATGAGCTAACAATACCGCAGCGCACTATGCGGCCATCCATTGCCCGCGTTAACGAACAAATAGACCCGCAGTTTGCATCTAGCAGACATACCACCGCCCCAATCAGTCACACTAGGCCTTCACCCCGTAGCCCGTAAGCTACTACTCATTTCCCGTCCCACGGAGAGTAAGAGACTGAGTTGGCCTGAGCACACAGTAGGTTAGCAACTTGTTCAATGTTGCTTGCAAATGAGCGGCAGTGAAAATCTAACCGGAACCTAAAGTTATGAGTCGACACCAACCACTAGACCACTTGCACCTACACAGACAGGTAGGTGAGAACAACTTGCCCAAGGTTGTTACTTGGTAGTGCGTCGGCTGGGCATTGAATCGTGGACCTTTCTGTCTCGTATCCAACGCCCTAACCGCTGAGCCACCAAGCCATCGGTAGAGTGTAGAGGGCCTACGATTGTGCCAGACACACTAACAGACGACCATGCTAAGGAAAAATGTGTAGCAAATTAGCAATAATCGGAATCACTTGCAGCGTTAGCGATTTCACCTAAAATGTGTAAACGTTAACTAAAAATAAATCACACAATCATTGAATCCTGTTACCCTCCTATCACTTACCGCTAATAAGTAGGTTTACGTTGAATACAATAGATTCTGCAGTGCACTGCGTAATGACAAAACTGTTTCCAACTGTAACTAAATGTTGCTAATTTGCCATTGAAGTAAAAAGAAACAATGTAACCAAAACTGCACTAATTAACAGATTAATTTTCACACTCCTCACTTTTAGCCGACTGTACTTAAGTAATGGTCGAGCTATTGGCACCGGGTGTCGTCCGTCTGTCCCTCCCTGCGTCCGTCTGTCTGTCACAGATGTACTGTGGCTAAACGGTGCAAGATAGGACCTAGGTTGCTATTGATCACTAATGAAGTCGCATATTAGCTTTCAGATAAAATGAAAATCATCAATCTTAAATGACCTTGAAGGTCACTGACAACCAGTACGGTCGGCTATCCTAGCGACAGATGAGCTTTTGTGTATATTGGTAGGGACTTTTAAGCATTACTGAAGAAATTCCGACGTTTCTTTGATTATTATTTTTACATAAATGTTTGTTTAGCCTATAAAAATTATTATGACTGCCACGGTAAAGATAAGAAAAAAATACTCACAGCATTTAGATTACTAGGCCTACCACACAAGCTTGCAACCTGTCGTCATTTAAGCTAGGCCTAGTAGTTCGTATCACATCAAGTTAGTGGACCATAAAGCGAGTGTAACTGTAGGCCTAGCTTAGCTGAGTTGAGTCCTTCGCTTTGGCACAAGCGGCAATAAAACATTCTAAACAAAGCGCCTACTCTAATCTGACCCAATCACGAGTCAGTCGAATGCAATGGCCACGCCTATCAGCTATAGGGATGACTTGCACTTGCGAGGGTTGCCGACCGACAACGTGATGACTGGTTGACGACAACACAAACATAAATATACCTCCTTAGAGCTGCGTGGTTCAGCAAAAAGTATCTCCAACGACGACGAGAAAGAGTCGGATATTGCTTACACAGTATGTAACTAAATTAATATCATTATGGTTGTCTCAGTGTTTACACACCGTCCTGTTACCATCGTCATTTATCATTATCACCGACATGCCGCGGACTGGAGCTCACTGGAGCGTAGCCGTTTCCACGAGCTGCTTCCATCGTCATTGATCTTGCGCGAGTCGCCACGCTGAATTCAGTCCGTGGTTGAGCGGCTGAAGGTCAGCTTCCAGAGTCCGTAGCCAGGTGCGATAGTTGCGCTTCTTACGTGAGACGAACTCAGGACAAGAGGCGCTTTTACAAACTCAGAAGTGGCAGCTGATTAGTATGATACCACAACGCACTATGCGGCCATCCACTGCCCGCGTCAGCAAACAATTGGTATGACGTAGGCGAGGGCGACCAAAGCGGCGCCTCCAGTTCTTGCACGAGAAGCCCGCGGATTGATGCATGAAGAGCTCTGGAAAACGGATATCAAGCGAGTTGCCCATCTTTGCGACGTGATCGAAGAGACAGAGCTGTCTGACTTGGAACTTGGATCAGCAGCAACTGCCGTGGACAGCCGATAGATCTCTACTTTCCAAATTATCTGGTTTTTCTTCTGATTTCATTCGTAACTTTGTCCACCCACGTTATGTTAATCCTGTTGTCAGCCAGTTGGGGGAAAGAAAGGCTTCCAAATCTTTCGGTCACTTCTCAAAACTGGAGTGGAGACCAATGCTGACCTATCTCAATCCAAGAAGTAGCTGAAAACGAATATTTCTATTCAAACCGTGGATTGCCCAGCACTAGTGTGGCGGTCGGTCGCCATGCAAGCGCATGTGTCGATCCCGTGCTCTCACAAGTGTCAACAGCGTGACGGGCGGTTCACAGTTCAACCACACGGCGTGTTCGTAACCTCGGCCGGGCCAGGCGGACCTAGCCAACCAAAGCCAACCGGTGCTCATTTGCTCGCTTGCTGTATTCATCGAAGTCACACGTTATAAACTGCCGACAGCGACAGCAAAAAATCTCGGTCGGTCGCGCTGGCATATTTATAAGGCTGCGTGTACATCACGCTGCACAATGCACTTGCGCAATTCCTGCGCAAATGTCTGCAGCTATTTTTGGCGTCTATTAAGCGTTCGGTAGCCTATTCCTAATAGGCCCATTATCGGTGGGCCTTATCGCTTCGGTTCCGAATTTATCACTGTGCTGACTGTCAAAAATGCACGTGGACTGCGCGAATGAAGTATTAACTTAAGTAGCATTCTGGTAACGTGGCAGAGTAATATTTAAATGCACCCAAACTAACAGTTCAGCCGTCAACGGCGTCAACGTAACAAAACAAGAAGCCCAGCTGTCGCTAGAATAGCTGACCGTACTGGTTGTCAGTGACCATTAAGGTCATCCAAGGTCAATGATTTTCATCTAATTTGACAGGGCGTATGCCACTTCCTATTAGTGATTAATAGTAACTTAGGCTCTGTCTCGCACCGTTTAGCCACAATACATCCGTGACAGACGACAGACGGACGAACGACAACTCACGACAAAGGGCCGACTTTTAAGGTTACAGCTTAGCGGTCGGACCAAAAAGTAAGTGGTAGGTCTATCGAGCCTTGTTCGCTGACGATGGCCGCACAGTGCGCTGCGGTATCATTAGCTCATGCCGATTAGCTGCCACATCCGAATGTCAAAGCGCTTCTGATCACGAGTCTGGCTCATGTAAGAAGCGCTATAGCAAGTAGCGTACTTTACCTTTACCCTTAGACCTACCTTTACGTCATCGTAATAAAACTCACAACGGATACTCAGAATTAAATTCCACACAGCGTATATTTAGGATATTTCATATTTAGACTAGAAAGTAATCATAGCTCGCAGGTACCTCTGCCAAGACAACGCTATTCGCCAGGTGGCGTCACTATATTCGCTTTGCCAGCGGTTTCGCTTATGCCCCCTTTAACGCAATATATACATCTTTATTCATCGAAGAAACGATAGATTAATACATACGCACATGCATGCAATTAACAATGGTAACGCAAATTTTAAAGTGATCCGGAATCCAGGATTCCTGCCGGATCACCCCAAAAATTAAATCACTTGTAGCTTATGCCACGCCCGACATGCCCTCAAAATTTCTAAAAGATCTGTCCATAACTTTTTGAGTTATCCTGCTAACACACAGACAAACAGACAAACAAGCAAGCAAACAAACAAACAAACAAAAACCGGCAAAAACATAACCTCCTTGGCGGAGGTAAAAACTAACAAAATGACGTTGTTTTGTAACTTATTTATCGAGCGACCCTCGTATTTTGCTGCCTTCCTTTGTTAACAAAAAGCCATGGCAGTGGCACATAATTAAGTGCATTATACCGCTCGCCTCGCAAAAACCAAAAAAAGTCGGCAATCAAAAAATATCAAAACGGTGACAGTGTGCGAAATTAGAAGTCAACCACCAGGGATGTCTACGTCTATTGAAGACTACCACCAAAACGTATTATTTTTAAGAAGGGAGGGCAAATTTAGGACTTCAGGGGGGAGCAGTCATCGTTGCACCAGAGCTTGACCAAAAGTGTTTGATATCTAAAAGTGCACCAAATTCATTTTCGGCCGCGGCTCCGCCCTGGATCGACTGGAAAATCCGACAATGCTCCCCAGATCCCCTAATAGGCTGCGGAGGAAAATACCTCTTCCCTTCCCCGATCCATTTGACGTTTCAACCTCTCCCCATTGAAAAATTTTCTACGAGCACCAATGAGTAAGGGTGCCGTGTTCTGTCATTGGGTAGCATTGGGTTCGTAGCGTGGTGTAGTGGTAACGCGTTTGATCCGATCAGCGAAGTTACTGTACGCCGGGCCCGGTTAGTACTGCGATGGGTGACTGCCTCTATGCAGATAAACCATCTCGGTATGTAACCAGCCACCTAGGTCAACTCAGCCTTCCATCCCTCTGGAGTAGGTAAATCGAGTACCGGCCTATCTGGCTGGGGTTAAGGCGGGCGCGTTCATCTGTGTCGCGTGGCAGGTAACACTGTGTGATCCCATACGGCAGGTGACGCTCCGTAACTCTGAGATAGGCTTCTCATTAAGGTCTATATCACCACCTTTTTTAGCCTTTAATGCAGCACTTGACTAAGTTTAACGTCGAAGGGGTTTGAGTCGACGTTGAGGAGAGGGTTAAATATTGGCGGTAGAAGTGGGGGTTGCGTAGTGTGTCGAAGGGGGATAGACGTCCCTGTCTTCGACGACAGTCGAATACGTCAGTCAAACATAGCAGTCATGTGCATCGCTGTAGGCCTGCTGCTTTTCTGTTTATTGTCAACGAAGACAGACGTTTTGACAACTTGTGACTCATAATATGTGACTATTTCATGCTCAACACATAACACGTAGGCCTACGACTTCGTCCTCAGGCCTACATACAGCATGTTTGTACATAACCGTAGACTGATGCCGCTAATCGCTAACCACTAACCAGATGAGACTTCTACTAAAGCTCCAACGTCACGGTGCTTAGCCAAAATCAGTGCTGTATAAATACCGTGCAATAATACATCAGAAGAGTCAACGTTTTAAAAACCTCTGATTGACCAACTGATTTATTGCCGTCTTAATGCCTAAAATAGTGAAAACGATGTGATCAAAATAGCTATGCTATAACGATTACCAGTGACGTATAACCAAAAACTCACTTTAAAAACAAGACTTTTCGTCAAATGTTTTAGCACGTCAATGTCAGTTAATAAATTAGAGCAAAATTAGAACTGTTTTTCGATTTTTCTGCATTTCTCACCATCTGGCCAATGACAACTGTTGCACGTTTACGTTTGCGCATAGCACTAACTTTTAGTTACAAAGTTCTCTGTATTAAAATTTCCCCCCTGCCGATCCCCGTTGCCATGGCAACGTATTTCGGGACAAAATTGATTATAACTGGCTCCCGCAAAAGCTAATTGCATACCGGTACTGTTTTCACCTACCCCCTATGTTTGGGCCCGGGCTATGCAACGGTGTCATGTAAATTTCTCCCCTAAAGACCCCTGTTGTCATGGCAACCAACCGTTTTTATTCAAAGACAAAATTGGCTGCAGGCTCACAAAATCGTCAAACACTGAAACGTAGCTGCTAGGCTATATAGCGTGGCAATGGGACAGACACCTCGTTCCACAGAACGTATTTTTTCAAAATAAATTACCGGTACAGAAAAAAAATTAAAATAAGCCTACAACTCAAGGTAACACTAATGTAAACCGTTAAACAGGACGTCATCGTGTCACGAACTAACCTACTGCCTGTTTATCGAGTTTCGGGTAATTTACCAGGGTTTCGCGGAACCTATCCAGCAAACAACGACGACTATAGCGAAGATCTGGACCGTCGCTCGGTAAATAAGTAACGCACCTGATTGACCTCATGTCATCCGACAATCAGCCGACAACGGCATGATCACGCCAAGCACTTTGTAACGCGTTAAACTACTTGACTTAAAAAAGTAAGAAACAGCCGCCATATTTATTGACGTGCAGGTCATGACGAGATATATATTACGAGTGCGGACGGGTTATGAATGGTTATTGCGCAGAAATGCGGCTTATAAGGCGTCTGTGAGCAGCAGCAGCAGCAGCAGTCAGCTGCTGTACCGAATCTTCTACTTTTTTACGAGGTGCTTCGCTGCGTTCTGCTTCGTTCCGTCCTTTTCTCCTTGAAGAACTCGTCTATATAGCAGACTCAGCCAAAGTCTGCACGTATATAACACATATAACGTTAAAAAGTTGCTTGAATTTTCGTCTTGTCTTTCAATGCATTTTTTATATTTTTGTTGCCCGTTTGTTTTTAAATTTTGTCCTCTCAATGCCAATGTCAGTGTCAATATTAAATTTATATAGCGCAATATCATGAAGCATCTCTATTGCACTGAGGCACGTTAAGGCACAGCATATTTATCTGACGGCCGTATCATTAGCTTAGCGGCTATTGATACGGCAATCGGACAAATATCCGGTCCAACCCGGGCCGGCTATTTATCCTGCCGCCGACTTGGATGGCTTTAGCCGGTACCTACTACGAGCACTCAACGGTAATTACCGGTTAAGGCCGAGTCTGTGCGGCGGTACAACGTTGCATACGCTTAGTTATGTCGTGCATTATTGTCACATAAATCTCTAAAATACTCAAGCCATAACCTTAATCCTAATCCTAACCCTAATCTTAACTCTAAACCTTAAACCCTATACACCATAATATTAACGTTAATGCTGGTAATACGTGTAACGCAATTACGCCGAGCGACATTAGTACCGCCGCCTGGCGATTGCGATTAAGTTTTTCGCTTTCATTCACTGCCGGAACAATAGCTACGGGCTATTTTTACGGCTGCCAGCATAGTCACAGCGTTATGTCAAATATAATTTTCATTTTTATTAGAGTTTCAAATTCCACACGAGTAGCCTCACTATAGGCTACGTAGCAAGTCACAAGTTAGACGCATGCTAAATGTTACGGTCACTTTTCGTCACCGTGTCTTCTCACGTGCTAAAAGATTATAGAAGGCAAAACGTGAAGAATTATTACTGCAACGAGATGTCTCAAGCAGGGCTTTCCAAACATGAGAACGAAAAAATTGTTAATTATTCGCATTTGTTTCACTGCATCAGTGCTTCTGCCTTTTCACGTGTCCCAATTGCACGAACAATACATCAAGTTGGCGCCACTTTGATGGTACATGTATATAGGCCTAGAGCAACTCTCATGAATAATGCAATCAAGTGTTTATGGGCTTGTACGACTGTAATAAAACCGCAATAAACCTGTACCACAATAAGCCTAACTGAAAATGGTCGCCGTCTACTCCGTTTCAGCGGCGTTAATCCAAATTTATTATGAGGGGGGCGAAATTTTATACGGAGACAAACTGAAATAAATCCATAATACACGTCAGTCCCTGATGCCAGAAGGCCCGCAAAATCATAGTCGAAGAAGAGCGGGGGGAAGGCTCTCAAAGAAGACGGTCAGCGAGCCCAGTTCACACCCCCAGCGTGTCTAGGGAGGTCTGTGGAGCTCTGTATTGCTCTCCCAGTGGGATCTGGGAAGCCTCAAACTCATTCCGGGCATAAAAAACCAGGTAGACCAAAAGACCAAAAGTTTGAGAAGGTAAAAAATACTCTCGCCGCGGTATTTTTAACCGACTGTACTTAAGTAACGGTCGAGCTATTGGGACGGCTGTTGTCTGTCTGTCTGTCTGTTTGTCTGTCTGTCGTCGTCGTCTGTAACGGATGTAGGTCTAGGGGAAAACATTTCTCACGAATACATGTAACTAGCCATGTGCCATAAATCTAGGCATACAAAATTTCAGCGATCTAGTGCAAAGGGAACATTTTTATATTCGGGGTTGAATGGACGGGGGGTAAATAATGTGCGTTTTTCAACGGAAAACTGGCCATATGTCGGAAACAGTGAAAGATACGGCCAAGGTTACTATCAAGCATTAGGTCTAATAGAAAGTGGCATACGCCCTGTTAGATGAGATGAAAATCATCGACCTTGGATGACCTTGAAGGTCACTGACAAAAGTACGGCCGGCTATCCTAGTGACAGCTGGGCTTCTTATTGGAAGGGGAATCCTTCCGAAACCCACATCAGTGCTCCGTTTAATTTTGCTGTGTTGCAGCAGTCCGCTTGAACTCGAGACGCAGCCGCGTAAATGCATTTTCTTGCATTTTGAGATCCAAAACTAACACACTCACAAACGCTTATTCGCCGAGAAATTGATAAAACAATAAGATTTCAAACATAAAAATAAAATATTGCAAAATTTTATGTAAGCACCGCCTTAGCCTGACTGTCTGACATCCATTTCAAAGTTGGACTAAGCCTCACTCCCGCGTATTTGCAGACAGTCACACTGGCGTGGCCATGGGGGGTACTAGAAGCACGTGCCCCCTTAGCAGCCTACTCAGTTAATCAAAGTAGTGCAACAATGCATCAACACTTCATTTTTACACACAAAAACGAAATTTTTTAGGGGAGAAGGATCTGCCCTCCCCAAACCCTTTTCTCGGTTGGAGTGAACACCCCTCTCCAAACCTCACCCCTCAGGTGCCCCAAATCCAGATCCTGGCTATGCCACTGAACAGTAACTCATCAAAGTACCAACCGAGCCCGGTGTAGAGCAACTTTGTTAACACCACAACGCATATGGTGTGTCCAAATGTTCATGTTTTGTCAGATCGATCCAGATCGTACTGGGAATGTAGGTAATAACCCGTTTATACTAGGAAGCAACATGAAACACACACGAAGTAAATTTAGAACACACGGCCTGCACTCTTAAGCGGCATTCACACTACTCGCGGAGTCCGCGCGTACTACGCGCGTAGTGTGAATGCCGCTTTAGAGCTGGCTTGATAACGGTACATATTGAATACGTGTGCTTCACGTGTGCTTCGTGTATGCTTCTTCGTGTAAACGTAAATTTATACAGCGCATAAGGTTAAAATTAACCCCTTTGCTCCCATTTAAATCTCATACATCTGCGAGTGAACCTTTACACAGTCCCCGCAAAAGCTGACATTTTGTCGGCTACGTAGTACAAGCCATTTACTGCTGACAACCCAGCTTATAATAACGACTGTGCTTGCTTAACGCGCACGAAATATACATGGATCTTTTAATTATAGCCAAGCGCATAGGCGTATACAACACGCTATCGCCACATATAGACTTAGGCCTAATATTCTCTTACCTTGCTGGTTTCATCGCTGTACTTTCGTAGCACAAAGGCTTCTGAGTTAGGCCGCGCCATCTCTCAGCATTAATATGCGTTTTCTGGGCAAAACGATGACTACAAAGTCTATAACTATGTTCGCTACATTATTCCCTGTTCAGCTTAGCCACAATAGGTCGAGATAATATTTACGACGAAAACCAGATCCTTGCTGCTGGCCGATAAGCTGTATAAAGAGATGCGCTAGATCCAAAATACCGTTGCTCAAAATACTACATATCATTGAATATACCGCGGTATATTGTTGCGTAATTAGTGGCTTCTCAATCTCAGAAATGAGTGATGCCGATGCATATATTTTTATTTCTCAGATCTTATCATTATTTTTTTGTTGTGCCTAACCTCAGAAGTAAACTATCGGACGATTTTGGATCGTATGTTAAACTAATGCTGCATTATCGCGCAAAGCATCACATCAACTTGACAGGTGTTTGACAAGTTCGCAGTATGTCATGTAATACCGTCATTCGTAGTACCGGGGTTTCACTGCTGCGATATTGATGTTGCGTGCATCACTAGGCGACGGTTGCTGCTGCGAGGGGCAACACGTTAACAACAAGAGCCAAAGGACGGAGAGAGCTGCAAAAGCATTGCTTAGCTGTGCGGCCCCTCGCAGTGTAGGCCTAGGCCTATCACCGCTGCATAGGTCTAGGCCTAACCATCGTTCGTCATCCATGGCCCGGGTCTAGTAGGCTATGCGCCAGTTGCGAGACTGCAACCTATAAAACATAAATAGACTGCCTCTGACGTTGAAATATGTCTCTGTGTGTAGCCTCATTCTGCATTATCTGGGCCTGTTTGGACCCATAAGTCACTGTCATACGACATATTTCACTACAGTTTAAAATATTCCGTAACGTAACATAGCTCGTGCACTATAGTTTATTAATAATTATATGTCACGTAGGCCTTGCGGTTGTAGGTTAATTTGCCTTAGCTGTCTCGCAAAACTAGGCCTAACATCAACTAGGCCTATAGGACGCTAGTCTACTTTCTAAACCAGATAACTTAACCACCTTCGTAGCCTAGTTGTGAAACCACAATAACGAACACGATCGATAAGCGTGACATTCTTAATCCATGTTTCATCCACACGAATACACACAGAACGCTGTCGATCGCTGTTCTGTGCAATGGGACAGCCATTAGGCCTAGATCTGACACAGCTTTCACACAACTGGGACAGATAAGCTTACGAGAATGTCTGCAGGGGACAGGAGCTAAGCCTACTCCAGAGCGTACGTGGTCCGATGAGGCAGACCTCACACAGTCATAGGCCTATCACGCTCTGAAGTAGCTGTTGCAGCAGCTGCGGTGACGCTGGCAGTGGCTGACAGCGTCTAGAGTCGACGTCATCGTAGTCGTCGCTGTTGTCGTCTGACGTGTTCTCTGGTCGTCTGCGGCAAACATTTTCTCAAACGGTGGTTGATGATTTAGACACAGACTACGCTCATTTTACGATTTTATCATTCAACGCGTCTGTTCACTTGCAGTTGCGTTTTTATTATGCCTGCGCCAATGAAGTGGTCGGAGGAATTAAAATGTTTCCAGTGTTTTCGTGCGTGCGTCCGTGCGTCCGTCCCGAACAAACCTTGTTAGCACGATATTTTGCGTATGTGTTGACGAAATTTGACCAAACTTTTAGCACAACTAAGAGATTTCGAAACAAGGATAAATGCATCACATATTTTGGGAGCAAAAAGTCAAGGGTCAAGGTTACGGTAGAGTCAAATATACTTTTTTATCAATCTAAAAAATACTTTATTTCTATCATGAATTTGCCTTAAAGAATGAAGATGTAGAGGTCACTTCTGTTTTTGAATAGTTTGCTTGCCAGCTGCAAAACAAAAAAAATATTTAATTGTTGTAATCAAACCCTGACTTTTCATGTAAAGGATTTCTTTCTGAAAAATTTTTTTTCCTGAAAGCCGAATGATTCTGTAACGTACGGCTGCAAAATTATTGTGCAGTAAACTTCGTGCCGTTTTTGGAAAACCCTGTAGCTACTTGTGAGTTATAGAGTGTTTACACGATCCAGCAAACTTCCAGCAATGTATTCAAAATACACGTAAATTGCTGGACGTTTGCTGGACGTTTGCTCAATCATGTAAACACCCCATTACTGACGGCACAATTCTGTAAAACTCATTTCGTTTTTACGCAAGTGTGATGTGTGGTGTTTCACTGCAAACTTTCGGATGTTTTTGCAAGCGTTGTTGTTATTATAATTGCGTACGAATAATTAACCGTTAAAGTTTTGAGACAAATTGATGTCGTAATGAAGCTGCCGCCAACGATTCAACATAAAATACGAGAAGCAGCATTCACTGACGTCATCTCAAGTCAACAAGTCAGATGTAGTTGATTGGTTTCATTTCCAGCGCTCATAATAATCGTATTCATCTCCCGACTCCGATGATGGTATTAACGCGTATATACCGACTTCATACAATTCTAACGTGGTATTTACGTTGACTTAAAAAATTACAGACGGAGCCCCGTTTACAGAGTTGGGACTACAACTTTGAAATTTCGACCGTCTTTTCAATAAATTTCCGTTCCATCTCGTAGTTTTTAATCATCACGAGTGCTGCCTTTGGCACTCTAAACGTCACAACAAACTGACGCTGTTAAAACTTTGAACAAAGATCACATAACTTGTAGCCCGTACCGTAGGCCTATTCCTACCCGTTGCTTCTGAAGTCCTGAGTGTGTGAAGTACGTAATGAAATTAAACTGCCACGCACAGTTTGGCAAAAACGTAATCCATTAGCCTGCACGTTTTGTCATGTTCTTAACCACCGCTTATAGAATTCTGACGTGCAATTTTTAGCTTTTAGCTTACTATTTTACACGCATAGAAGGGTAAATGTTCTTTTACTGTCCCTAACTACAGCTAAGTTATTCGGACTTTTTTGTAATAATTTTCGCACAGTTAAAAATATCTGTATTGTACAGATAAACGCTCACTATATAAGATTACAAAAAAAATTCACTTAGTTTTCCCTAGTTTGCAAAAAAGTATTTGCTAGTTTTGTAAAAAAAATAATATCGGAAACGGATTTAGGGAGTTAGACCATCAAGTTGTAACATGTAAGTTTTGCGTACTATTGCATTTGCTGTCTGACATTTAAACGTAAGAATTTTTTGGGAGTTTAGAAATCAACAGAATTGAGTTAGGGTATACGACATCCTAGTTCGGACATTAACACTTTTCAAGAAAATGTCGAGGTACATTTTGAAAGCGGCATGGTCTTGAAAAATCACTTTACTATGAGATTCCAGTTAAACGTGGCAACGAAAGATTTAGGAAAATTGGTCAATAATTATGAATTACAACAAAGGCTTGATCTTACTTTTTGACCACGGTGTAGGTTGATTGCATTTAGATTACCTGCTGGCAGCTAATACTTTGTTGATTATAAGAGTGCCCTCAAAAATAGCGCAGCAACTGTTTAACTGTTTACTCCGGTATTTTAAACTGTTGCTCTTCAGTGAGTTATTTTTGTAGCACTCGAATACATGTTTCCATATTTTTCTTGTTTACAACGCAGCGGGAAGACCGGTGACGTATCAAAAATCGATCAGCGGACGTTGACAAAGAAAGCAAGCGCACGTGACCTCAAATTACGCTAGTTTGCTCGACAAGACGTCGTAGGACTTCGTCCTACGACGAAGCAATGAAACGTGTAGCATCCCGATCACCAACACGAAATGCGCCTTTCCACGCATTGTATTTTGTGCAGTGGTTTCATTGTTTCATCAAATCATCGTCATGCACGATCATCATTCATTATTTCAAAATGTATCGCGACGTATAATAGTAGGCCTATACAGGTAACGTTATGGAATTCAGTCCGACTGCGATGTCCAAAATAACGAATAATATAGCATAATATAACTCTAAGTATAACTTTTTCGGCATTATAAATACTGCTTATATCTTAAATCGCATTAGATAAGCCTATGTATTATGTTGTATCTATACTGTCAATTGCAACACATCTGAGCACTGAACGTGATGAAGAATGTAAAATCAAATTGTCCCTTTTGTTATTTAACTTTAATCTGTCATTTACGACAGTACAAAGTGCCACAGAAATAATTCACTCTGACAATAATAACAGTCAAAACACGACAAAAACTATAATTAGCTCACAATACAATTAAGCATATGTAACGTTTATAATAATTCACAAAACAATGCGAAAACACCATGTAGTTTGGCAGTATGTTGTGAGAAATATGTTTGGCATATTAATTTTAGCTTTTAAACTGACAAAGCTGATTAACAAGATTTTTTATTATGACTATCCGGCATACGCCAATTTTACCGATTCATTTAGTCATAATGTACGATTTTTAATCCACTGATATGATTCACTTGTTGTTGTACTTTTGCCGCACAAAATGTGAATTTTTTTTGTGAAATTCCGTACAAGGAAAACTTCATAGATAGTATGAGCACCTGTTAAAAAGGTTTTGTTATATTTAAAAATATCATCAAAAGCGTTTTATTTCACTTGTGACCTTTGGATGTCTATCGTAACACAAGTTTTTTAATACGACAGCGAACCGCCGGCCTACTCGGCACTGTTCAAATTTTCACACCAAAAAAAACAGTAAGACGAAAAATTGTCAGTTACGGCGTTAGAGTTAATATCTCGGTCGCCGTGTCGCGACAGATGGACGGACAGACGACGGGAATGCAATGCGTTTAATGCGGCAGGGTCGCTCCGTCGCGCATAAAACGGCGAAAGCTACATCCGGAGTCGGTACCGGCTATCCTTGGTGTTTGATCGATGGTGACATTTCCGTCTCGGTCGATCACGGCCGACGAAACGTAAACGCATAGCCTATAAATAAAGCGACGAAGTGATGTCGCGTTGCATGCTGGGATTACGCACGGTGCAGCCGACAGTATACTGCTGCTATATACGTGTGTCCAGTGGCTTTGAATCACGTTATTAGTCACGATCTACCCGTCACCGGCACAAAACGCTAACCGGCTGCCTCGGGTTAATTGCGTCAGGGTTAATTATCTATCAGGCAACAAAAAATAACAAGACTGTTTGTTGCCGCCACAGAGGCCAAGCGACGAAAGAGGTTATCCTTTTGGACCGGTCCATCTTTGTTACCAAAGTCGGTAGGTAAAATGCGGAATTGCTTCTCGTTTTTGTTCGCCAGGTGACAACAGCAATTTGCAATTCCATGGTTTGGCTGGACTTTGATCCCCGAATTTTTTATTTCCCTGAAGATCAGAAGCCTCCATCAAAATGACCTAACATACATATATACATACATATATAGTATGTCATTGAACCCACAAGGGAGTGTGGGCCACCTGGCGAGTGGCATCGACGTCTAAATTTGTCTAACGGTTTAAGCACGAGGCACAAATGTGACAGACGACAGACAGAACAGACAGACAGATCATGTTATAAAAAATGTAGCTATAAGGGAAACTGCTTCCGCTAGAGCCATTCCGCTTGAAAGTGTTGATGGACTATCGGTGAAATTTGTGAAGAAATTGGGCACGAGTGTCCATGTCAAATATTGCATCTTATTATTTCCGTCCATGGGCTTTAGCATGCAGGGTGTACGAGCAGACCACCATACGGTAGCATAATCGCAATAGCCGACAACGCGGATGCTCTCAGCCTAATAAAGCCCGCTGGCTGAATCTTACACGAACTCTTTGCAAAACAGATACATTGTTAGAGATTGCCGTTTCTAGCGAGAAGATTTAAAGGCTACAAACATGCTGACAGGTTTTTTTCTGATGCGATCGCGGCGGAGAGACCGCGAGCGTCTTTAATTTATCAGTCGATCGTCGTCAGCTCTAGTCTCATAACTCACGGCGAGACAGCACAATTGCTCCGTGAACTTCAGTCACATGAAAGTTTGCCCACAGGCCTCGGACTGCATCAACTGATAATCCTAGCCGCTTTTACATTTGAGGCTGTTTTATCAGCTATTTTGATGAGTTATAATACGGTGATGCAATAATAGTAATAGCAGTGTAATAGTCTAATTTCTCCGAGAGCACAATATCCACCGATGTTATTCTTTTCCGGATTCGGAGTGGTGGATATTGGTTCACATGCGTTACATTTTAATCCGTCTCACGACAGCTCGAAGTAAAGCACTGCACCCTGCCTTCGGCGAAAGTAATAATAATTGTACAGAGTGGGCCATAAAAACCGTCCCCCTACATGTCAGCTAATTATGTCTTCTAAGAGTAACGTACATTTAAAGTGAATAACGCACATTGAAATATAATCAATTCTGAGTAACATTTGCAAATTTCGTGCAAATATTTTTAATAATTTTGATTATATCGTACTATTTTAAATAAAATTTTCACATGCTCATTAGTTTTTGATATCAGTATGAGCAGAACAAACTAGCAATTTATATGGTGTGCCATTTTGTCCATATAAACAAATGCAGTAGCATTTTAAGCAGAATAATATAAGGGACGGTTTTTATGGCCCATTCTGTAGTTACGAACGTACAGAAATACGTAACTGAACTGAACTGAACTTACACGGTTTGGTTTTTGAGGAATTGACCAACGAGCGAGCAGGTCGAGACCAATTTGCTCGTCCATTGGTCATTGTTTGACACGTACGTGGGGTAGTTACGTAGTCATCGACGCCGTTGGACGGTGCCTACAGTAATGCATTAGTCTTTGCCCATTGGTCAGTAGTCTAAAACTAAGCCATGTCAGTTTAGTTCAGTTACGTCGCTCTGTATGCGCCTTAAGTATTACGTCACAAACCTAATCACGTCTATATATATGAAGCTCAGTTCGTCCTTTCGTCCAAGACACGTGTGTTGTGCAACGTGTGCAAGTACCGTACACAAAAATTCACATGTCGCATAATATAGGCTACCTCTTATAGCTTATTCATATTTCACACTGTCTATAATTGGTCTATCCCACTTTTGTCAGCTCCCGTTTTTTTGTTCTTTTCGTGTTTTTTTTTGTACAATTTCTATTTATTTCTTGAGTCTTCATTCTTCTAAATAATAAAGTTTAAACGAAAGTTTTAACGCATCTCCAGTAGCTGATGTAACGCGCTTTAGTAAAACGGGTTCTAATGCATTTTGAAGATAAAAGTACACGATTTCCGTTCACAAACTTTTATTAAGCGAGAAAACGACAAAAAGATATACCGTATAGACAGCAAATAACAGCTGCATAGGCCTACGCTTTTGTGTACTGTAGTATTTTTGTTCAGAAATTGACTAAGTGCAATAAGAGTTTGAAGTCACAAACCCTTACCCTGTTCTGCGTGTGCTGATTCATATTAGTCTTATTTATGACGAATTAGGCCTGACGAACTTACAGAACTGTCAGTTCACTACCCTCTAGCATCCGTAGTTCTACCTCTGCAGACACTTTCCGTCGCCTCCTTAAAACTCACTGCTTCCAGCAGGCCTACTGCTCCGCCTAGCGGCTCAGCCAAGTGCCTCAGATTCGGCCACTGGCTGACATTGTGCACTTTGAATATATGCACGTACTTACTTACTTACTTGGTTCGTGCACAATACAATTTTTGATCAAAGTTGCTAACTTGCTATTGTCACGGGTCGCAGCTGCGCCCAAGAGATCCGGTGGGTGTGCTGCGGCCGTTGAAGCCAGATCCAGTCACTCCAAATAAATTCGTACCCCCGTCACCAACACTGGTCAACCTGGCTGCATCTACGCTGTGACCCAGACAGGTAGAAGTGCCGCCGTGTGGCCACGAGTGACCACGATCGTCTATCGACGAGGACTGAGTAGTTCCATCTCGCATAGTTCCTCACAACCAAACCAAAACCTAAACCTTAACCTTTAACCCTATCCCTATAAAGCTAACCATTTTAACTTAACCCTATGCTTAACTTTTCTAACCTGAACCGTAAGCGCAGGCAAAATGGCATTAGGTTAAACATTATCAGGTGAAACGGGAGGACATCGACGAGGACAGAAAGGCGTTGGTGTGCGGTCGTGCATTGTGTAAGTCGACGCACTCGAGCGGACGATTGACCACCGGATGTCGACGACGACGACAACAGCAACGCCAGCACGACATGGACGAGTTGAACAAGGCGTACAGCAGCGGGTTAACGGCACTGTTGACCAGCGCCAGGGTCTCGGCGAACACGTACACCACCTCGGGCATTTGCGTCCTGTACTCGGACCAAATATGGATCAGGTGGACGCTGAAATACGGAGCCCAGCAGGCGATGAAGGACAGAACGATGCACAGCGTCATCTGCACCGTACGCACGCGCGCCCGAGACATCGCCGCCATGTTGAATCCAGTCGCACGGCGCAGGCACGGCGACGACGATCTACTTCCGGTTTCAACGGTGGTGGAGATCTGGTCGGCCGTGTAGCTATCCATGGTCGCCGACCGAAGGAAAAGACGACCACGACGACGACGAAAATGTTCGTTCGAAGAACCTCCGTTCTCGGTTGCGGTGGCGGAGAGCTGGTCCACTTCCGGCGGCTGCGGAGACAAATCGGCAGCTGCCCCGGATGTAACTCGACGGAAACGACAAAAACGACGATACCCGGCTACATCCGACTGCGACCTACGCGGCAAATTGGCTCCCGTACGGCTCTGAACTTTGACCTCAGGGGTCTCCGAGCTGTCGCCGTGCTCCTGACGGGCTTTGGTGGTGCTCAGAGTCGCGGTCCTAGCCGAGTGCAGCTCCCTGCTGCGTCTCCAGACGACGAGGACAACGTTGACGTAACAGAATGTCATCAGCACGGCCGGGATAACGAGGATGTATGCCGTCAGAGAGGTAAAATAGAGCTTGCGTTGCCACCAGGCCGTGTACCCGCGACTCGCGCATTTGTACTTAATCACGCCTTCCGGGTAAACTCCAACCGGTACCTACATGCGCAACAAACCCCGATTGGAGACTTTTAAAGCTTAGACCAGGAGTTTGAAAGAAAAGCATGAGGTAGATGTGGTTTTCCTCAATTTTCGGAAGACGTTTGATTCTGTCTCACACAAGAAATTGACTATGAAACTACGAACAATTGTAGACTCTGCTTTAGGGCTAATTTATACTTACGACGCCGACGCGACTCAATTGTCGTCAACTGTCGCTACTCTTAAAGTCGCGTCGGCGTTGTCTATAGATGTGAATGGGCCATTAATACGCTTTTTTTGGTTGTAGCTATAAAAGTTATATTCATCATCATAACTGCAGTATTCACGTGTCAAAGGTTCCACGTACCATTTGTCATTACCATCTGCCACACGAGAATAAACAATATTATACGAATAAGCAGACATACAATAAGTCCAGGCAAATAACTACTGTTTAGACTTGTCTTGCTTATTTCAAAGGCCACACTGCAACTTGCTTTAAAAATTGTCGTACAACAAATTAACAGCAAATTGAAGTAACGAAATTTGAACTTAACTACTACGTCGTCTTTTTATAAACAAGTAGTGCAGCATTTGTACCGCAAATTCACAACATCTCAAAACAAGTAAAGTTTGGACACAACAACAGTGATGGGCACAAATTTTTTATTTTTGGTTAAACTATAACATTTTTTCCAAGCAAATAAATCAGATAAACTTTTAGTTGAACTATCAGTTAGTGACTTTTTAGTCAACTTTTGCCTATCACTGCCTAACAGCGTGCGAACAGTAAACTCGACGTGCATCGTTGTTATAAATTGTATAGGTTTCATCACGGTCTACAGTGCGATTGTAACGATACATAGGCCGTAAAACGTGCTGAAACGTAGCCTACTTATTTCGTGGCCGTGATCGACGGCGTGTTCTGCCTAGACGCAAGTGTGATATTAACCAACAGACGTGAACACGCGAGACACTACAGTCGTCACGCTTGAATGGAGTGAGATTGTGGGCACTTACAACACTCCAAACGCTGTAGTATGAAATAGAAGGACTAAGCAGATTGCCATAAGACCTGTTTGAAGATGACAAGCTGTGGGGTGGCGAAGACGAAAGCCATGATCCATGCGATGACAATCATGCGCCAACGCCGAGCTTGTGACGCGGCGGGTAAACTGCTCATGGGACGACAGATTGCCAGGTAGCGGTCAAAACTCATTGCTGTTAGTAGGAACGTTGTGCTGGCCAGGGTTACTATCTGTACAGCCATGTTCGCGTAACGACCATCACAGTACACTACGACGTATGACAGTACAGTACGTTTCATTACAGTAGCATAGTAAACAGTTAAATAGAAAACATTCATCTATAACTTGTATAAACTTTAATTCCTAAAAATTTATCCATACCGTTTTAATCGTCACCTTTGGCAAAAATTTAAAAGCATAAGCTTTATGCAGAAACAACAAAAGACGTAATCTGACCAACCGGCTCCAGAAATGCATTTTAAGCGTTTTAAAACCAAGGCCAAATGCGGGTATTTCGAAACCCATACTTAAATGATTTAGTCTTAAAAATTCTTTGACCACGCTGAGGATTAACTGACGCAGTTGTAGACTTTATCGGACTTCTACTAAACAAATTATCACTTTTGAAAACAGTGAAATCAAGTTACTCCTAGGCAAACCTGAATATAAAGCAAAAGCCGGCAGGCGGCGGCGCCAAGGACCCAGTTTTTCTCGAAGACAACGAAGAGGACCTCGGTTGTCATGGTGAAACAGCAGACGGCTAGGTCTCCGACGGCCAGATTGACGATGAAGACGTTGACCCGTGACGGATGGCCGGACGCTGCTGCAGTCATGGCTGAGTGACGGCTGCGTCTGCTGTAACACAGCCGGCGGGCTGCTAGTCGACCAATGACGGCCAAATTACCGACGAGTGTCAGTACCATCAGTGCGACCAGCGTAGCGACACGCTGCGTCACTTCCGGCGTCCAAACCTCCCCGTGTGTCAGCCGCTTCAGTCCTCCGTTGTCGTCGTCGACCTGGCTGTAGTTTATGTCACCGGCGGCGACGTGTGACGTCACGTTCAGAACTGATGACGTCATCATGACGTCACCTGAGTCCATCTCCTTTCGCTGGAGCAACATCCCGCATCAATTATCATTAGCAGCAGCAACAACACTATAATGTCTTGTCGTCTGTAGCGATTTCGCAGTCGCCATCATAACATTTAAGTGAAAAGCCGTATACAAACCACTTGATGGCCGTTTCTATGCCGTAAACCATGAAAAATGCTAATGCACACGCTTTTTTATCAGAATTATGCAAAGACATGTACCGTTAAATCTTCTATGTATATTAGAAAATTGGTTTTCTACTTGTGCTGCGTGTATAAAATGGGGTAACACATCCTCCCAGTTTTTTATTCTGTCGTGTGGAATTAGACAAGGTGGGGTTTTGTCTCCGTATCTTTTTGCGATATATATTGATGGTTTTGTCGACAAAATCAGAAACTGTGAGTTTGGTTGCTACATCAGGAATGTTTGTATGGCTATATTGCTTTATGCTGATGACATTTTGCTTACTGCCACGTCCGTTACCGCTCATCAAATGTTGTTGCACATATGTAATCATGAACTGAGTTGCATAGGTATGTCTATTAATGCTAAGAAGTTCAGTTGTTTAAGAATTAAACAAGCATATAATCAGCAATGTAGTAGATTACGTACAATTGATGGCCATGATATAACCTGGTTAGATAGTATGAGATATCTAGGAATATATATATAAAGGCAGGTAAAACTTTTACGTGTTGTTTATCACATGCAAAGAGTTCGTTTTATCGCGCCTTCAACGCCGTCTTAGGCAAAGTTGCCAGTGCGGCATCTGAAATCGTCGTCGTTGAACTTTTAAAGTTTAAATGCCTGCCTATACTATACTATGGTTTAGAGGCGTGCCCCATTAACAAAGCACAGTATAACTCGCTCAATTTTGTACTGCATTCCAATGTTAGAAAAAATCTTTCGAACTAAGTCAACAGATGTTGTTAATGACTGTAGGCCAGTGTTCAATTGCTCCAAAGCAGAAGACGTAATTCTTAAAAGAAAACTCAAGTTCCTGTAGCTAACTACGCAAGAATAGATAACTTAATCTATTATGCGTGTCAAACGTTTGCAAACGCTGATATAGTTGTCTTAAAAGTTAATTATGAATTTTGTTGAGTGATAGTGTTAATTTTTGTTCTACACGAGTTTGATTGGCTCAAATATTGCTTACTTATTTTTGTTCACAATGTGGTAGACCGATAGTCTTGCGCATGAAGTAATCTGATTGCATTGATTGACTTTCTGTTGCATGAGTGCCACACATGTCTGTGTGTTTTTTTTTGAATTGTTACTATTATTTTTTATATTTTTGTACTACCAATATTTGGTGAATAAAAGTTTTGTTATTTAACTTTCTGTAACTAGAACCAGTCGTTAATAGCCTTTTAAGCAGTAGTTTAATTTACAATTATCCGTAATTGTTGCCCATCAGTGCTTATGTATCGCACTAACGTTGACAATTACGTCACGAAAAACGTCAGCGTCAACAGCATTGGGCTTTAACTCAGTCGACTTCTGCGTTTAATAGACTACTGCTGATTTCTACAAACTACAGAATCAAACGGTGCCAATGTGGCTAATGCTGCAGCTACTAAGCAAGTAATTTGCGCAAAACTCACGAGACGCGCGACAGCCTTAAAAGTTTCTGTTCGCAGGTTGTCTTGGTCTATCTCCAGCTATTTTGTCGCAATTCACTCTTGACGTGAGCCCCGCAGCCAAAAATTGCAAACAACACACTAAAACCCCTTATTACGGGGGTTCAAGGTCATTCAACTTTATCGATATTAATACCACTACAAAGCAAGTCACTTGTGCTTGTTATGATAAGCAGCGTTTTCACGCTAGACGAGTCGATAACAATAAAATAACCACTTTTAGAAGGTACTTTTTGACGTTTACGTGTGCCGGTCTCTTTGAACCTAAAGGGTCAAAACTTAAACTGCTAAAAGCTATGTTTGATGCTGAAAATTTCATTCGCAGGTTGTCTTGGTTTATCTCCAGCCATTTCAGCGCTATTCCCTCACAAAATGTTTGTCGCAGCCTAAAATCGGAAAAGCACTAAAAGCCCTATTTCAGAGTTTAAGGTCGTTCAAGGTCGTTAACCTTGATGCCAATTAAAAAGGCGTAAAACTTCCTGTCAGCGATTAATAGTAACCTAGGCCTTATCTCGCATTGTTTCTGAGATACGGCGAGTTATTGCCTCAAAATCGTCAATTTTGTATCCCCTTTTCATTATTGCTCTCGATCGGAGTGACCCCTTTTAAGTTTCGGAAAAAGATTTGTAATCCTAGCTTGCGTTGTTTTGACACAATACCGCAGTGGAAGGGACGAACAGACGGACGAACAGACACCTCGACGATGGCTAAGACGCGTGAAGCATTCTGCTGTCGCGCGTAAAAAGTTGTCGTGATTCCGCGAAGGAACCTGTTCACTTGACAACTCGATGCATTAGGCGTGTATATCAGCGCAAATGGCCGTCGTTATACGACGTTTCACGATGAAGATCATTTGCGCGTATATAGCCAGCCGCGCCTAATGCATCATTAGGTCTCTCTCACCATAACGCGTATGTGGATTGCGACTGTATAGCACGTACGCCTGGCGGAAGCTTTTAACGCCATCTCAGTATTTCAAGACTGCATGCTTTCAGTCTGGCTCGGCGTCCTCGCCTTATTAGTCTAATCTAGACCACAAATTCGTCACATACAGTGCGACTGTCGGATACGTCGTGGTGACGTGGAACTTTCGAGGTCATTCACACTGTCTGACCTCGTTTCAGAAAGCAATGCCCTCGGCGTACTAACTTTGCCAAGTAAGTCGTAACAAATCATGCACAGCAAAGTACGGCAAACGTTATGCAACAAGGTCTGTCTGTATTTCAGCTAAAAATCTCAAGACGTTGCGAACAGATTTTAATGATATTTTGAGCAGAAGTTTCGCGTAACGGACGAAGTTAGTTAGATTTTGGTAAAGACCGGGTGTGTTTTGTGAATTATGGGTTATTTCCAAAATTTTGGGTCATTAAGACGAAAATAGAGCAATATCTCAGCAAAGTCTTAACGAATTGGGATAAAATTTTACGAAGCGCTAAAGGCTAAAACCCACTACTGCGACCTGACCAGACCCGACCCGACCAGACCAGACTTTGTCGGAGACCCGGGTCGCCGACAAAGTCTGGTCGCAGACAAGTCTGCGACTAGTCTCAGACAAGTTTGCAACCAGCATCACATGATGTTGATCTGACCTTGAAAACGTGGAAAACTACGAAAAGTTGACCTATTTGATGTTAAGATGGCGGACAGGATTGACGACGACAGCGTAATAACGTAAAGGTAAAAAAGGTAAAGATGTCAATTTGTATAGCGCATCTCGCGTACAACGCCTCTAATGCGCTTTTCGTCCCTAACCCGAGCCGCCAGCCGCACGGCCACCATGCGCAGCCTGCAGAGGCAGGCTAGCGCAGCGGCCGGCTAGGCAGCCCCAGTCAGCTGTACTAAGGTCACCACCTCCCGTAACCCATATAAATGAGTTACTACTCATTTTACCGTCCCACGGAGGGTAGAAGGCTGAGTCGACTTAGCTGGCAGGCTTCGCACCGAGATGGTTTGCCTGCTTGCAGGCAGTCACCCATCGCAGTACTAACCGGTCCCGGCGTAGAGTAACTTCGTTTCAGCCTAAACGCGTTACCAACTACGCCACGCCACCAATACTTGCGTAATACTTGCATGCAGTGCATTACTTGCAGCCAGTGCTGGAATAGGTATTTGTTATGTGCGAAACGTAAACATTCAGCTTGGGCAAAACAGTATTTACGTGAACGACAGAAGTATGAAGTCTTTTATACCCTTTTACCGGAGCTTGCAGAAAAAAGTGCTAAGTGTATACAGTACTTACGAATAGACATACACACGTTTGAAAAATTGCTGTCGTATGTTCAGCCACTAATCCAACGTCGATCAACGAAATTCCGGTAAATGTCTTAACGGCATTGTTACGTTTAGAGCATTGCCGTAGCTAGGTTTTAGGAGGCCCTTGTGCACAGCTTGATTGGTGAGCCCTTAACTGAAACACAAAAAATACGCGTATGCCGAAATGAGCAGAAGATTGGTGGAACATATTTTGAAGGCATTAATATGGAAATGTCTGTGTCGTAGTAGCAGCTCTAAATGTAATGTTAATATATTTTTATGGTTTTATGTTTTTATGTTATATTAATGTCATATTCATGTTTGGTCGGGTCGTTCCTTAATTCCACTACTGCGACCCGACCAGACCCAACCAGACTTGTCTGCGACCCGACAAAAAAAATCCGTACATGTCGAGATTGAACCGACCAGGACTGCGACCCAAAAAAAGCCAGAAAAGTTGGCGACCAGACCAGACAAGTCGGCGACCCGACCAGACTTTGTCGGCGACCCGGGTCGCCGACAAAGTCTGGTCGGGTCGCAGTAATGGGTTTTAGCCCTAAACGGTAGCACACCGCAAAAATCCGTATTGTTTTTGGTCACGGTATGGGCTATATAGCAGCTGTACAGAATTCGTTGTGTTTAGCAGGTGGCAGCAATATTTTACGCCGAGGCTTAAAATCTCCAATTGTTTTTAGTTATACCAATAATTCTATTTTATAGATACTACATCTCAAATTGGATTTAAAGATTACTTCAGGCTATTTGCAATAGCTCATGCTGCAAAGTTATTATTATTTTTACCCTCGGTACTCCGTTCCCGAGGGAGCCTAAATATTAACTGCGAAATACAAAGGTGGGTACGATCGTCAGTCCGTGCAGTCAGCGGCCGGCAAACTGTCGTGCAACAAAACAGGATTGAAACGCTGCACTAAAACAGAAATCCTCTGAAACAAATAACTAGTCTCTCTAGCCTCGCCAGTATTAATTGAGATTCTTCTTCCAAGATCAGCCAGGAGCTGGCGAGCTGATGCGTTGAAAACTTCCAAGGTCTCAATGGCAATGGGCTTAAAGATATAACGGGCGCCAAGATCAACATATTTGTCCTCTTTGCGAGTGGCCGCCAACTCTGCTGCTGCACCTGTCTGGTGAGATGCTCTGTCGACGTATGACTCGGTCAATGGGCAAGTGACCGTGACGTCCCAACATAACGACTTGCCGCTCTGCCAAGGGACCAATGAGACGCCATCTGGACGTTTTCCGTCCGACCGGCTCTTTAGTGACGGGAACTCCGGCTGAAGCAAAGCTACGAGCTACCAAGTCGTTAAGAGCATGATGTCTTGCTGATCTACCCGGAGCTCTCTTGCATACAAAGCTATGAAGACCACGAGCGTCAACTCCACAAGTGGCAGTTTTGTGTGACCCAAAGGTCTAACCTCAGCCTCAGACCAACATCAACTCTCACTGCCCCATCGTCCAACTTGAGCCCGCATGAAGCAATCGGCAAAGCAAACAACCAGTCCCCGCTGTGTTGTGAAGAAGCTGCCAGAAATAATGCTTGGTGATGTGCCGTGTGCAGATTGGCTTCTACTAATGCCTTGTTCTCCAGCACGCCAGGGCGATCCCAGAATGGTTGCTTACCAGGTAAGACGTCCGGCACATTACCAAACTTGATTGACCAATCGGACAGATACTTCTAAAGAAAGTTATTATCAGAACTCGGACATTCGGCCAAGATGTCAACTTGGAGGGACAGTGTGCTCGCTGCTGAAGACAAGGCAGGGAGTGCAAGTCTTACTCCAAGGCCGCCGTCTTTGACAGGTAGACTGGCCTGAGTCCACTGGATGTCGCTAAGGTCCGAATTGGTGATAAGTTGTATCGAACATTTTGGAAGCTGTTCTTTCATTTCCGCCAGGCTCCGCTGGGGGACCTGATGGCCAGTTGACGAGTTAAGCTCGGCAGCTTAGACTGTCAGTAACAAGATGCAGTGACCCAGTAAATTGTAAGCTTTGCAGTTTTTTTGTCACAACTGCATCAAAATGATCAAATGCTCATTTTTTAAAACTTGGTTACCGATATAGGCTACAAAATAATAATTCTTATTCGTTTATAAAATTACTTACTTAGTCACACCCCATCAATAGCCAACTAGTTTAATTAATATGACTGTTCAGATCTTCAACTCCACTGAGCAAATAACAGTTGCACAACAGTCAACACTCTTTTTACGCGCGGCAGCAGAATGCTTCGCGCGTCTTAGCCGTGGCCTAGGCGTACATCCGTTTTTTGTCCGTCTGTGTGTCTGTCACACTTTGCAGTCCTATCAAAACGGTTCAAGCAACAAAATCTTCACTGTGGGCTGCCACAAGGACTCTAGTTTTTTGTGACGAAATTTCGTGCCTCTGGGTAAAGGTTTTTTCGAACGAATGCGTGAAAAAGGTGTACCACTAAAGTTTTTATTTTACCGCTGTTGGCTCGTCTATAGCGTAAAACGGTTGCAGATAAGCATAAACATTTTGCTTATCATAACAAGCACTATCAGCATAACAAGGGCTGTCAGCATCGATGAGATTAAACGACCTTAAACCCACAAAATAAAGGACTTTAGTGAATTTTTTTGCGATTTTTTGCTACGACACACATGTTAAGAGTGAACTGCGCCAAAATGACTAGGCTACAGATAGACCAAGACAACCTGCGCATGAGATTTTTAGCACTAAACGTAGATTTTAGCAGTCTAAGTCTAGGTTCAAAAAAACCTGAGCACGCGAGCGTCAAACAGGGGTACCGCTTCAAAAGTGGTTATTTTACCGCAATCGGCTTTTTTAGCGTAAAAAACTGCTGCAGATAAATAGAGACATGCTGCTTATCATAACAACACTAGTGACGAACTTTTTAGTGATGTTAATATCGATGACCTTAAATGACCTTAAACCCGAAAAAAAAGCTTTAGAAATTTTTTTAGCAATAATTTTCGGCTCCGGCGCACATTTCAAGTGTAAACTGCGCCGAAATTACTAGAGATAGATACCGACGACCTGCGTAAGAAATTTCTAGCATCGAACGTACATTTTAACCATCTGAGTTTCGACCTTTTATAGGTTGAAAGAGTCTTCCGTACGGAGGCCGCACACTTCAAGACTCATTATTATTTTATATTTATTGCCCAGATAGAAGGGCCGATGCTGTCGCGCGTTGCGTGAGCTTTGCTCAAATTACTTGTCATTAAAATGAGAAAATGCAGTAGAAAATTGCCGAAAATAGCCTGTAACGTAGTGGTCAGACCTTAGTTTGGTCATGATGCAGAATATAATTAACCAAGTTATTAAAGTAGGCTAACTGTAAATTTCCTAGTTGTTGCTAATTGCGTTCTATGTGGATACGTCTGCATTAACTGAAACTATTTTGAGGATGACGCGATGTAGGATCAAGACATAGGAAACAAAAAAGATTTTTTAAAACTGTTGACACAAAGTGCAGAAAAACAATGACGCGTATACAGCTTACATTATTTTTGTAACGTGGCAAAATGCTATTTTGTTTCTTTATGCAAAAAAAGCATTATTCTTTAACTAAAAAAAACCATTGGGCGGTTAAATCGAGCTTCTTGTCACAATCAACTTATATTTATATTTTCTTCAATATTTAGGCTTAATTACGCAAATTTTATTTAGTATCGCGTACACTTTATTTAATATCATTCGCTAATTAAAGCGGCGACTGCTATTTTTTATTTTGACCTACAGATTATCTGACCGGCTGCGGGTCAAATAGTCACCGCGAAAAAAGGCAGTAGTTTTTTTCACCTTTCATGATTTAACAGTTTTATGATGCGTCACGGAATATTCTGCAAAAACGCGATGCTCATGCGAATTCTTCATTGACTTATCGTGGTTGGATTATGTAGATTAGAGTTACGGCAGCGTAGCTTACCGTTACGGCGTGTCAGCAGAATACCGATGAGCTTCCACGGTGATCGGCTGTCGAATCTACGAGCTGCGTCTCTGCGGAGTTCGAATTTGCTCGCTTCTCGAGTCCGTCGTAACTTAGTGATAACACCTGATCCGTTAAGCCCAAGCCCCTCTGACCTGGATTTGCAATGGATTCTATGCTGTACGACAAATCCGTATCTAACAGAAACGTTGCAGCTTGTTGTACGACCTGTTGGTCCACAACTCAGCGAAGTAGTGCAGTCTGCGCTTTAAACGGCTTTGCAAACTAAACTGTTCCTAGTAGAGCGTCTATCGAAACACAGCAGAGAAATAAAACACTGAACCTGCGAGCCGCCGCTGTAACTAGTTGACGCAGGCCGCTAAAGTAGCTACAACGCGTTTTCTGCCGTCCAAGTTACTCCAGTTATCAATATTTTACGTCGGGCATGAGCGCTTCTGTCTTCGCAGCTTAAGTTGAGCGAGCAGGGAGTGTTGAACTGGCGATGACGCGTCGGACGATGAATGTAAGCGGCGGCGCTTGCTGCAGCAGCTGAATCCAGCGACGAAGAGATGCTTTACCGTGCAAGTGATGCGGATCTGAGCAGCATGCAATGCTTGCTTGCTGCACGTTCCGTCCCTTGCTGAATTTGCTGCGCTCAACAGCAGCAGCAGTGTGCGCTGTGCCGTTTGAGTGCATGATCCATTCGGTACGGCGTCCAACCATCAATACGAATACGTCGAGTTATTTCTTTCAATCAAACGCACACCCGCTTACCTTTTCAAACCCGAACTCCATACTTCGCCCATGCCTTTGTATGTACATAGCTGCGAGCTCCCATGTAAAATCGCCAGCTTTGACGAATACAAATGTCATTTTTATTTCCGTGTGTTGTACAAAGACTGTTTTACCTTTCTAACTTTTAACTTTTTAAATCTCGTTAACTGTTACTGTGCATTGAGTTCAACCGCGATATGTTTGTTAAAGACGTTAATAAAAATAAAAACTGACGACAAACTACAAAGTAAAAACCACTTTGCGAAGTAAATTGAACAATGCAAGCTTTCACAGTGAAAACAAATAGTGGAAAGCCGAGTCTTAAGAGAAAAACGTAAGTCTACTGCTATGCATTGTGTCATATAATACAAAATCAATTTTCCGGTACCTGTGACACATATACCGCATTGTTTCGAAGCAAAATAGCTGCGTTAATGCTTAAATACAGCAGAACAGTAACTAGCAGAAAATACATTTTTGGGAAGTAAATTTGAGCAATGGATGACGAAAGGTCAAAAACCCAGAAGCTAGGTGTGCAGAAATGACTGTTTGCGATATAGTTATTTTAAAAATTAATGACCACGAATTTTGTCTACAACAAGCTTAAACAATTAAAACATTGTGTCGCGCATGCGAAAAGCGACGCGTGTATTTGTATCTTGAACCGTTCAGACACGGCCAACACGTGCGACAGACGAACAGACAGACAGACAGACGGACATCAACAATGACGGATCTTCATACAGACCTAACTATACATTTCGCCGTTTTTCCTACGTGTCTTCTGTGATTGTGTATCGATGTGGGCCTAAGTGTCAGACGGATGATTATTAATAACTTTGTCCGACGAGTCGAGAGAGGCTCGTGTACGCGCGTGGGAAAATAGACGTCGTCGTTGCTCGTAAACCTGTCTGCTCGCCGTTCAATTTGCGTGGGCCTGTTCCTACGTCTCTGCGGCAGGTCAATTAGTGACTTCCTGGTGGACTCGCGGGGCCGTAGATGATCTATGGCATGCGATCACACAACTGGAACGACACGATTACAGCGGCTTCTGGATTTATTATCTTGACGTTAGAGCCCACCGTAATCATCAAACGGAGCACTGAGTACACCCATTTCGCCGAATTTTTAATCCTAACCCCAACGGTAGGTGCAGGCAAAATGAGATTAGGCGAAATAGAATGAGGCGAAATAGAATGAGAACACCCCATTAAGGTCTCGGGGCCTAAATAAAGTCCTATGCAACGAGCGGCAATTGAAGTTATTTTTAGTGTTTTAATTCTCTCGTGGTCACGCAGCATCGTTACGGAGACGGATAAGCAATGAAGTCAAAATACTACAAATAGACCCTACTATAAATACTAAAAATATTATAACAAAGGCAGCTTTTGTCCAGCTTTTGTTGTTTTCGATGTTTTTCGATTTCTTATTTGCCGTAACATTGCAAAACAGCACAGCACACGAAAATAGATACAGTAACGAAACCTGGACTATGTATGTACGTCCCTAATTGTATTTCGACAGGAAATCTGCAATATCTTTGCGGTATCGCCGTCGCTACAGGTGCACCGAAAAAAAACGCGGCGAGTCATGCCGTGGTTACGCATGCAAAACACAAAACATCCGCAAAAGTGTTGCGTAAAACGTTTTGCGGCGCTTTATTTTACGCTATCACTTTTAGCAAAATGGTTTTTTTGTGTTAAAAGATTTGCTAAATTTTTTTACGCATTTTGTAGGTCTAGGCAAAACTGTCAGATTATATCACATGTAAAGTCTACAGTGTCCTATTACAATAAAAGGACGTGGATGCTTTGCATCGTCGAAGATATAAAAAAATCACGACTTAAAGTGTTAAAAATAAGTGGTTAAGTATAAAATACAAAACATTTGCAAATGTTTTAGTGCCTGTTAACCCGTCGCTTGTCCCTGCAAGATTTATGAACTGTCCAGCAAGAAGTTTCACATGTAACCGCGCCTTAATGCCAATGGGTCCGCTCACCGTGCCGTATCGCACTAATGTAGCCCGATATTAACCGTTGCAGTGAAATATGTCTTTCAAAAGACAAATGCCGTTAAAACAGCAACTTGAAGTATCTGTTTATGTCAGGCCATAAAGACGAACTGCGCATCAATCTCATTGTCGGTGAAAGGGCGACTCTAAACGGACGTTGTGAACGTGACGGTACTTAGTGACGTGTTGACTGATGACTGCGTTGCAATAGGCCCTACGGTCCCCGCGAGTTTTTGTGGCATTTGCGTTTTCCCGCACGTTTTTCATATAGGCCTAAGTTGTATAAGGACAGATAAACGTCGTTTCTTGATAGTGAGCTTTACACAGATAACAGCCAAACCTGCGCGAATGAAGCCTAATGTTATCTGGGATTAACATGGGCGTTGGAACAGGGGGAGCAGAGGGAGCAGCTGCTCCCCCAACTTTTGGCACGGCAGAGCAGGCCATAACTCTTGCTCCCCCAAAATCAAACAACTGCAAGCAAAGAGGAAGGGTGATAAACAGTTAACTTGAATATATACCGGAACAGAGGATGCTGTGTGTAATTAAACAAAATTCCAAAATCACAACGATATTATGAATGTGTCACATCGATGTCCAGAGGCTTGATAGATAAATTCGGTTGATACACATGCGATAGTGTTTCAATGCCATGTTCGTCCTCTTGGCCAAATATGTACAAACACACACGAACAAACATTGCCAACTCAAACAAAATATAATGACAATGTTATCACATCCAGTCACCAAGATATCGAACAGCGTCACACAACAGTCCCAATAATTGAAGAGCTGGAACTGCCAAAATAGTAATCTGTTATCAAATTTAAGAGATGGCAGAGAATGAAATGGACTCGGGTCTTTAATACATCCAGATACTTTGGATCAGCTAAAAGACGGCTACAAAAGTAAACAACAACAGACGTGATTAAGATAAAAATTATGACTATGTGCATTTGAAGATCTACAAATGACACAAGAAAAAAGCAGATGCACAGAAATCGGGATTACCCTCTTTAGATCCAATTCAGAGTGTTCTCCAAAGTGGACACCAATTTACTACTGCCAGGGACCGACAGACTAAGCCATGGTAACACTTGTAAGAATAGGCGGAATCACACCAATGCCACCGAAAAAGTCCAACACAAGGCACTTACGTGGCATGTCATCTATCGTACTTGTATTGTACTTGCCATCAAGCTGCTTGTTTCGTAAAAATCTATTCTTTTTGGAACGGCACACCCAATTGAAACCATAGACACTAAATTTTGGGAGTAAACCTGTACCATGTCCCTATTGGACAGTTTGCTAAAAACTGACAACGGGATAAGTTTTGCCGCTC